>Ga0307517_10000084_pt1 | contig 131339 bp, 134 predicted proteins | sample 23_EM_MG_FD_194515 | JGI IMG/M metagenome (GOLD analysis project Ga0307517, IMG submission 194515) | Populus trichocarpa ectomycorrhiza microbial communities from riparian zone in the Pacific Northwest, United States - 23_EM | ecosystem: Host-associated > Plants > Roots > Unclassified... | reverse complement strand
GGACCGAACACCAGGGGGCTCCTTGGCAAAGGGCTTTCAGCTCCCGTAACCACGGCGGTGTTCGGTCCATTCATCCCAGGGACGTGTATATGCTCACACAATTACTCAATCATGTATCAAAAGAGCACTGTTCGAGAGGGGAATATACGAAAAAGCGTGGCCCTGGGCGGAGAAAGTTCATTGACGGGGGGGGGCTGTTCGGGGCATTGAACGGGGCGGGTGCCTGGACGTGGGCAGGGGCAGGGGTTGAAAAAAAAAACACCCCGCCCCGGGCCATTGACCGGGGCGGGGCAGGGAATTGCGGCGGGAGCCCGCCGGTTTCGGGGCCCCGGAGGCCCCGTAACGAACACTAGTAACCCTCAACTAAAGGAGAAATTGGGGAGATTAAGCTAGTTAGGCGAGAGGGTCATCAGGGTAACCGGAGGGTAATGGTTGCCCTAGGCCAGATGAAAGATATAAGAACAGCTGTCCATTTATTGCATTTGCGCTAACACTCACCCGGTTATCATCTTTGACTTTTCAGAATTAGTCCTCTAACAAAACCTATTACAATTATTCCTAACTCCTATCCCGCTTGAGAATCCGGACCAGCAAGCATCTTACCTGCGCTACCGATGCACTATGTGAAGTCTTGCTAAAAGATTTGGCACCTCAAGGCCTCTCAGGTTCACCAGAACTCATTATCGGAAATTCCAACTTATAACGTGATCGGACACGCGTGGGGGATCATTAGGCCTTCGGCGCAGGCGATCAAGAATTCTGCGATCACAATTAACGAAATCACATATAAACACAATTACCACGTACTCGTCGTCTGGATTGCCGGACACAAGGTACTGATTGAAGATTTGGTGGATGGTTGCTTGGAGAAGAAACCTGTTTTAAGGTGAGTGGATTCTGGAGGACACAGAGGCATCGTCCATGTCTGTGATCCCCTGTCTATAACCACAGGCGATCCAGAGGTCTTCGTGAGGGAGATGGAAAATATGCCTGGCTTGAAAACCGGACTACTTGTCATTAGCGATAGAGTATTCATAATTCGAAAGCCCCGAAATCATGCATTTCCCGTCCCACTTACCAACCCCATTCCTGGACCGTTCCTCTCTGGGTGTCTCCACATTTGATATCAACTTATGGAACCAAGGATCATCACTCACTCGTATATAGCCAGACAAAATTAACAAGTGCGCAATCTATTACATGATGGGGATAAAGTACATACCATTGGCAGAGAGATCGTATGCTCGTGCTCAAAAAAGCACTTCCGTTCTGGATATGATGTAGATCGATTGTCTCGCTTGAAGAAGCAGGGGACCCCTGTCCCCTGTAACTAGAAGTATGATTTCGAGTATGTCAAGAAAGTTTGCCTCGGTTATAGACCAATTCTGGACAAGCCGTCCACGAGCGACGTCAGGGTAGTGTCATATAAAGTGACCTTTCGTCGACCTTGTCAGGCTTTGTTATTTTCTTGAACCTGGTAATGGGATTGGCTTTGAAAATAGTATAGGAAAGAGGTGGGGAAATTCACAAATGCTTATATTACTAATGGTCTTTTAGAATAGAAGTCGGAGGAGGGCTAAGATGATGGTTTGCGGAGGTCAAAGAGGGCTTCGTGGATGGCCGCACCAGAAGTGGGGGACAATGATTTTCCACCAAGCTTTGCCGACTGGGCACCCCTGTCTTCCAACCAATAAAATTCACCAACAATTGGATATCAGTTGGTAATCCGATCATGGCTGGACGTGAACAAGAAGAGGATAATCTTTGAAGGAAAAAGATTCATAGCACTTAGCGATCGATATAATCGGTGAGGCAATAGGACAGACATCCCGCTTAGACATTTTAAACATAATCTATATAGTCTAGAGAGAATTTCTCTGCGGGTGGAAGCCAAGACTTTGCTGCACCTTTTCCTACCCCCATGATAAAAGTTGCGGTATTGAGGCATGTGGCCGGTACCTGCAACACTCAGTACAGCCCCCTTTTTATACTGCTTCCAGGGATATCAGTGTTCAGGTAAACTCACTAACGCCTGCTCTATAATGGTCGAGGCAGCAAAGACCAGAGCATGCTTCAATATACCTATAACAATCCTATTGTGAACTAAGTATGCAACAGACAGTGACAGTTGTCTCCTATCTAAGTGAGCCTTGTGTCTTTGGATTATGGGGTATAGAGGTACTATCTCTTGAGATAGTATGGGACTGGCTGGCTTGTCTTTGAGTAATCCATCGAAGAATACTATCTTGTAAGAGAGTCAGAGGGGTGGATTGTCGTGTCTTGATAGACATATCACAATGGTGCTATGCTCAGGCAACAGGTGGCTGCAACTATAACAATCGTCTCGGGGTTCTTACAGGGTCGGTTCTCTTATAAGATGAGAGTATGTAAAGAGGGCCAAGAGTAATCGTATTGCAACATAAGTATAGACATGTACTTAGATGGTTGGGTGAAGATCCTATCTCTTGGTCTGAACCAAGCGCTTTATATAAACAACTTCCCACAACCCTAACCCTGGTGACGCATCACCTCGCATAACATAACCTCTATGACTCATAGTGAGTTATAGTGTGAAATCCATCAGGTGACTCGTTTGAGTCAACTGCGCAACATCCTTTTTACCAATCAAGACTCATAAACCAAGTCATGTGCTCAAATGAGTCACATGCGTGAAAGCCATGACTCATAGTCTGAGTCATGCGCAAAAGTCATTACATTATAAGACCTCACAATCGTGAGTCATGAAACAATCAACCAATCATAATATAACGATTACTCGCAAATGCGCAGTGATGTGCAAACTATGAGTCAAGCAACATCATACTGCCAAAACCAATATACCTTAGGACTAATACCTATTTGTCATGTGAAATCTACCTTGCTTAGTCACGAGTTGTGACAATACCACAAATGATACTCAAAACTTCTACAATACTGGTAACTCTATGAATGTGGACTTAGTGATGGGCATGGTCATGCTCGATGATAAATCTTTGGTGTGCTCGAGCACAATTTATGCTCAAGCATGGGCTAAATTTTCTGCTCCAGCATGAATATGCCCACGACTATGTGGAATCACTATACCATTAGAGAATATGGGTTTTAACATCTAGTCTAGCTGTGGCCCTGTAACAAAACTCTGGCCTCTGGACATCCAAGAGTGTCCTGTCGAAATTGTAGGGGGATGGGTGATCAAAACCAAAGAATTTCAGCAGCCGGCATCACAGAGAGGCAAAGGTGGAGGTGATAATACATCTAGAATTCATGAGGATCTGGGGGTCGGCAACGCATTTACCAAATAGTAAGGTTTATTATTCAGGTGAATAAGAGAGCCCGTTCTAACAACCCACGATCTCAGTTTTCTCGTTGTGCTGAAGTTGTGCGACCAGGCCCGAGGATAATGCACTGCGGGTACGTACTTTTTTCCCTACCATTGTGGTCCGAAAAGGGCAGTCCGTGACTAGTATGCTAGGTCCTTCTTGCGATAGATAGTTGGCAGAATGGAGAGGATTCCTCAAGACATATAGTGGGCCTTACAAGACCAGAAAACCAGGATTGGCGGGAGCTTACTTAAACTCCTTAATATGGTGAAGATTCTATTGGCACTCCTGTCCTCGCGGCGTATATCTATATGCGTTGGTACTCGTGAGGGATTTGCGTAAATGAAACAAGTCAGGTTTATTCATTGACTCAATTATATCCTTGAGCAGTTTACGGGCACTCGAATATTTGTGACTAGAAGGCCCAATATCTCAAGAGCTTGAATAATTGAGGATCCCTCGGGCACTATAACGCCAGCTCTCCTCTTGAGGCCTCCTTCAGCCATGAGCTAAAGGTGAATATTTTTTCAGTGTTTTCCGAGCCATAATCCAAAGAGGGAAATTTGGGAGGAACTAGTAGCATTCTGGATTATTACACTCAGAATGTCCTGATATTTGTGAGGCAACGGCTATGCATATGGCGAAAATTCACCCCTTTTTCACGAATGTTGGTGGTATGCAATAGCAGTTGTGCTCACAAATGTCAGGATATTACTAGTACCGGTAGTTGTTTGTTGAGGTCAAGCGGTATAAGCCGAGTGTTGTACAAATATTCATCCCTAATGTGGGTACCTGGTATAGCTCTATTGGCTAATAAGGGTTGATTATCTTCAAGAGTATACAAGGAAGATATTACCCTAGCGGGAATAGCTTGCATAATTATGCGTGAGGTATATGCCACCATGCGGGAGAGCATCTATGCGAACGCAAGCTCCCTCAGTAGGGGCTTCCCAGAGGCATCTAGGAGTCTACTCAGGAACCCCAAAGAGTTCACTTGTTCAAGTTATGGCTGACTGATTGGAACGATGAGAACAAGTTCTCTACTCTTACTAATGCATACACATTATGCATTGATAGATGAATATCAGAACTGAGCACTCCATATTCAGATTACTATAGGTATGTAGGCATTTGGACTGCATATTCCAGAATAGTCTATCAGGACGAAGAGATCGAAGACTGACTACGGGTGGAGTGGGGACACCCTTAGACGAAATAGCAGTCGGAGGAGTCTCAGAGTCGAGCTAGGCAAGTTTTCAGGGTCAAACAGTGTTCGCACTTTGTTCTGACGACCTCAACTCTTAGAACGATACTTCTTTACTAGAGAAGGCAAAGTAGCCTGAACATTAGTATAAATAGTTGGGCTCTCCCCGGCAGTTGAGAACATCATCAAGCAACACAGAAGAGACCTTAACAATATTATAAGTTATTATGATATTCTTCTATTACTTTATCGAACACATTCTTCTTGAGCCTTCCTGACCTACAATCCGTTGTCGCGAATATTCCCCACCTAGTTTAAGCGGAATCCTACCGTGTTAGGTACCCCGTAACCCTATATTGTTATTCTTCAGTCACCAAGGCTCCTATGTTAGCAGACATCCTTGACTGCTTTATCCTCTATTATCTTTTTTGCATTCTGGAAGATTCACCACCAGCTGCCATTGTTGCACCTAAACCTACGATCACTGAAGATTCAGGTTCTTTAGACGATTGGGAACCTGAATCAGAAGGAGGCATAACTTTACCTTGTTCCTCTCATTCACCACCTCTTGGCCTGTCTCGCCCTTCTACCCCAGACACTGTTATTTTTTCAACGCAAGCCATCGGACAAGTGGAACAAAATCAAAAAACTCTTCAGAACCTTATTGACGCTGCAGAACACAATTGGTGGGTAACACCACAAGGGTCCTTTCGTCACCCTTTCCCTACTATAGCGAAGGGTCGCGAAATGGCTCCACGATACTGGAACGTTAGAAATCCACTTCCTAATAAAAGAATCACTAACCTCTACCATGCCCCTTGTGACCCCCAATTCTCCTCACCCGGAACTCATTCGAGATCACGATCAACCCATGGAAGTTGACGACACTTCCACTCCTCATGCATCCTCATTCAACACATCCTCTGGTGCTATGACTCCTACCTCAAATCCAGGTTCGGTAGTCCATTCCCCCCTGAGTGGCTCCCATAGCTCCCCATTTTGTGTCGAACAGAATACGTCACGATCAAACTACAGTCAACGCGCAACAAACACTACAAACCAAATGGAACTTCTTAAGCAACAAATCGGACTAGCCTTGCAACACATTTCCTCATCCATCAATCAAAGTCAAAAGCAGAACTTGACAGGTTTGGATGCTTTATCGGAAGATGCTCGGGCCCCATACACTAACCTACGCTAATTACAAACAAGGTTAGCAATGGGCGAATCAATTGTTGACAAAGAACTGCAGGATGCAAGAAAAGCACTAGCAACTCTTGAAGGAGCAACTCACGACGAACAGGAACGCCTAAAAATCGCCATTACACAAGAGTTTATCCGCCAAGAGCCTCATCAAGAAGAAAAGGCGAAATCTATAGAAGTCTAAGACAAAATATTGGAAGCCGAAGTACGATCTCTAAAAGCGCAATTTGCTGAACAACTTAAAAAACAGGATACCGAATGGCAAAGGGTCCTCAGACACAAGGAAGACCCCGCTAATGAACTATTAAAACAACAAAAATCCACTGCAGCTGAACAGCATCAAAACGACCGTCAAGCAGACAAGGAGCTTCTGGATAAACAAAATCTGAAATTCCAAAACGCCACACAAGCTTTGGCGGACAAAATAGATCATCGCGAATAACCCAGCTTTCCCATCCCAACTACGTAGGCAGGTGATCGTGATTCAGGACATTGTAACCTGGGCCAATGCTATCCTTGGATTCCTCCGAAGAATCCCAATCGTGATAAAGGATCAGCTTCTACTCCAAGGCAAGATAAAGGACAGGGAGTTGACAGTGGAGCCAACTTCCAACCGCCGCCACCACCTCCAAGTAATATTGGTGGTAATCCACACCCAAACACAAGTGACTATGACAACGAGGATGACAAAGAAGGCAATGATGGCAGGGGCCGAAGAGGGGGAGGTCCAGAACGCAGCGCGCGAAGACTATCGGTTGCTAGAGATAGATTTCCCAGTAAGAAAGGCATACCAGAATTCTTGCAACAACTTAGTACACCTAAGCGATCAATAATAAATTTGGCTAAACCCCCTTACGTCTTTCAAGACGATGATAATCAGGATGTGAGAAACTGGCTAACGGCTGGTGAAGATTATTTTGATCGAAACCCTTACCAATGGGATAACCACTCTCATGGCATTGTTTTTGCGCTCGGTAAAGCCAAGGGAAACAAGGTAGCCCCTTTCGCGGAAAAATATCGAAAGGTCATGGGAGGAATAGGAGGTTGGACAAGAGATCACAATTATGCAACTTGGGAGAGATTCCGACAATAAATTATGAAAAGATATATCTGTATCGAGGAAGAGCAATGAGCCCTAGACGAAATGGATAGAATCAGTTATAAGTGGAAAATCGATACATACCTTCTCCTTCTGGAAAATCTCAACATTAAGGCAGGGCTTCCAGGAATAGGGTGGAGGGACTGTGTCGAAAGCAAACTCCCTCAAGAAACTTTACGTCGCGGATCTCACTTTTCGTTCGCCACCGATGCAGAATTGGTAGAAATTTTAAGAAAAGTAGGTAGGCAAGAAGAGGAACTTCTAGAAAGGGGAAAATTAGCAAAATCCCTAACGACCCCGCACGCAGCCCCTCATAAGCGAAAACGAGAAGAAGCTGACAAAGGTTTGAATACCATATATCAAAAAAGGGGATCCGACAATAAAGCTGGAAAGGGACCGTCCTAATGGAAAGCCCGCGAATTAAGACCGTGAAAAATAAAAACGATACGGTTGCAAAGGACCAGCATACCAATTGGAAAAAGGCACACAATGGAATCAAGGACCATGTGGTTGAAACATGAAAGAAGGAGAATCGCTGCACCGGTTGTAGCATGGACAACCACACCTGGTGAAAATGCCGTAACGTAATCTTGGTCACAGCAACCTTCGGATACAAAAATTGTGGCAACCCTAAACACCCATTTAAACCAAGAACTAGCACACTCGTGGTGCACCAACCTCCTCCAGCACAACAAGAACAACCGGCAAAGGTTAACCTAATACAACAAGCAAGACCATCGCAAATCTGGGAATTATCCGATACAGAAAGGTCATAGGTGTACTCGTCGCAAAATATCAAAGTATTTTCTTTCGTCAGTCTATAAGTTCTTATTTATCTCGCTTAGGGGACAAACTAGGGCGGATGTCACCATGTGCATAAGAATGCCAGGGACACGAGCAAGTCGCATTCTAGAATCGAGAAGTAAGCAGATACGACTGATTCTCAAGGGAAGCAGGAATTGATTACGAAGATTTGTGCACACACGTTACACCTCGGCATGTTTCGGAAAGCCTTGTCAAAGTCTTGACTTTGGTAGAAAAGCTCTCGCTGCAGAGTGCGGGGATACCACAGCTGCAGGAACCGTCCGACATGGAGTAATGGGACCGGTGGATGGGTACCTTCCTAGGAAGGAACCCAGGGTTTTGCCTTCCAAGAAAGGACTTCTCAATTGCCCCCCGAAGGAGGACTTTTGCTTTCCCCGAAAGGGGTTAAATAATCCTAATTTGGAACTGTTTTCCCCTTTTATATACTTGGGTGTCTTGGGAGAAGCCTCAGCGGTCGTGAAACCCCCTTGGCTTTCCCGGGCCCAAAGTGCCACCAGTTCAAATTACATTTGTTCTTGCCAGAGACTAGACTCGAACGCCTGACCCTACGTGTGAACATAGGTGGGCCTGCCCTATGTCACCAACTAGACCATGGCGAACAGTTCAGAAATTAAATCATAGGATCACGTATTATACCCCAACCTCGCGTAACCTCAAAACACCAAAAACGCGTTTATACATCAACAACACAAACTATGCAACAACTTACAGAGTCGCTAAGTAACCACATTACACGAAAGATAAGTTTTGTTTACATTTATTGATTGTTTAATTTTTGTTTGTTGTTTTATTTGCCATTGCTGGGCGTTGGGATTCGGCTCATTTAGTGAGCTTTATATCTTCGGGAACCTCGCGGCAGGGGGTAAAGACGCCTTGTAGTGGGTTGCCCAGAAGGATAAATTATTTGAATAATTTGAAAGAGAGAGTTTGTCTGAGAAGACCTATCTGGTCGAAACAACCCGGGCGTTGTACAAAACACCCAACTATACAACACCCACGATGCCTTCTAAGCAAAGTAAACAACAAACTTACGGTTGCTTTAAGCGAACCCATATTATTATCAACGAACCACACCACTATGCTTGTCCTGAGAGACATGCACACATTTCCATCCTCGGAAAACGCTATCCAATCCCACTCTTGTTAGACTCTGGATCCAATATTTTCCTTATCTACTAACAACTCGTTAAGAACCTTCACATCCCTTACCACTCGCGGGCTGATACAGTCCAAATCCAAGGTTTCACTGGAGAAGCAATATTGTCTGGTGGATCACACTTTATGAAACCTCTCTACCTAGAAATAGGAACCAACAAATATTTATCGCTTGTTTCCTGCGAAATAGCTCCGGCAGGAAAGTGTGGCATGATTATCCCTTTTGGGTGGAGGCATCAAGAATACCCGATAAAAAATATTGCCACCCCAGATGCGTGGTGCTTTGATGATACTGACTGCCAACCCCATCTGCTCCACGAGGATGAAGGAATCACGGTAGAATGTGATGAAGATGTATTAAACGATCCCAACGCAGTGGTTATAGGCAGGATTGAAAGAATCAATGAAGAAAAGATTACTATCATCGATCACCAGCCAGATCCGTACCACGATTACCTGTACCTATTCAGACCATCTATGGCAGAAAAGGTGGCGCCCGCCGAACCTTTGATCATGCCATCGATCTCAAACCAGATACCCAACCACCCTTGGGCCCGATATATCTGTTATCACAGAAACCACTGGAAGCCCTTCGGAAATACCTTGACGATATGCTTAAACAAGGAAAGATTTCCCCCAGCAAGTCCCCTGCTGACGCAGCAATTCTTTTTGTACTGAAACCAGGCTGTCGCTTATGGTTAGTCGTCGACTACGGAGGCTTGAACAAGGTTACAGTACACAATCAATACCCCATCCCCGTAATGACAGAGTTAAGAGATCAGGTGTAGGACGCTCAGATCTTCACTAAGCTAGACCTGAAGGACAGTTTGCACTTAATAAGAATACGCAAACGGGATGAGGGGAAGCCTGCTTTTCAAACCGGTTATAGCCATTACCAATATCGGGTTATGCCTTTCAGATTGGTTAACGCACCCGCTACCCTTGAGACTATGATGAACAAAATATTACTAGAGTTCCTATATCAGGGAGTTGTAGTATACATCGAAGATATCCTAATTTACTCGCAGACTCTAGAGGAGCATGTTATACTCGTTCACAAAGTTTTACAACGAGTTCGGGAATACCGATTGGCCATCTCCTTGACGAAGAGGGTGTTTCATGTAAAAAAGGTGGATTGTTGGGGTTCTGGGGTTTCAACCGACGGGGTGACTATAAACGAGAAAAAGGTCGAATCCATTAAGGCCCGGAAAGCCCCTGCCTCCGTTAAAGACATTCAAATGTTCATTGGGTTTGCTAATTTTTACTGCCGTTTTATAAAAAACTTCTCGGCAATCGGGACACCAATTACGAATCTACTAAAAGTGGACCCTAAGAAATTTTCGTGGGGAAAACAACAACAAGAAACCTTTGAGGACCTGAAACGGCATTTCATCTCGGCTCCTATCCTATGTCACTTCAATCTGGATTTGAATACCGTGGTTGAAACTAGTGTTCGTTACGGGGCGGGGCGGGGCGGGTCTTCACTCGCCAGACCCCGCCCTTACACGGGACCGGGGGGGGTATGTTTCGGGTAATCCCCGCCCTGCCCCCGTCAGGGGCCCACCCACACTCATTCCCTGGACGGCGCCCCGTTTGTTAACACCTATTTTTAACGGGGACCCGTCTGGGGTATGGGTGGGGCGGGGGCCTGATCAGGGACAGGGGCAGGGAATGCCGAAAAAGACACCCCGCCCCAGGCCGTTGAGTCGGGCGGGGCGCGAAAAGGGCCGGGGGCCCGCGTTCTTCGGGGCCCCGTCCGCCCCGTAACGAACTCTAGTTGAAACAGATGCCAGTGACTATCCACGTGGTTGTATCTTATCACAATTCCATCGCAAAACACTTCATCCTGTGGCTTTCCACTCTTGCAAACTCTCACCGGCCGAACCAAATTACGACATTCACCATAAAGAGCAGTTAGCTATCATTGTCCCCTTCATGGAATGGAGACATTACCTGGAAGGAACGGAAAAACCGGTTACAGTCTATACTGATCATCAAAACCTCCAGTATTTCCTTACAACAAAAGTCTGGACACATAGCCAAATAGGGTGGGCACAACAATTATGTGGCTTTAAGTTTAAAATAGTCTATTATGCCGGAACGAAAGGAGGCAAGCCAGATGCTCTGAGTAGGCGGCAGGAGTACTGCCCTAAGGAGAGAGCTACGTATCGCGAACAACACATTCTGCAACCCAAGCACTTCGGAAAATTCCTGATCGCCGTTCTATGCGGTTCAAATGCGGAACAGCTCCAACTGGAATTGCCTCATACTGAAAGAAAAATTGGGATTCTGGTTCAAAGACTCTCACAAGACTTACGAATCCCAGCAAAAGGATCAAAGCTAGCAGCAGGATATGACCTCTACACTAGCAAACACATCAAAATGCCTGCAAATAACCGAACACTGGTTAAGATTGGCTTAGCCATCGCAGTACCAGAAGGAAACTAAGGTCGCATAGCAGGCAGAAGCGGTTTGGTGACTAAAGGAATCGCGGTCGACGCAGGGGTTATTTACGCATTTTATGGAGGAGAAATCAAGGTCCTGCTTGTTAACCATAATGAGGTCAACTATGAAGTGAGGAAAGGTGACCACATAGCTCAGCTAATTGTGGAACGAATGGATGATCAAGATTGGATGGAGGTAGAAGGATTAGATGCAACAGGGGGGGCAGAAAAAGGTTGTGAAAGTAGCAGGCTAGGAGCGGAGTTGAAAGAGGTTCAACCAATGATATGCTTCCTTCAGGCAGATGGCAAACATCAGTTCTACAATCCTTTCGATATTAATCAACACCCTATACTACGCAAGGGACAAGTCCTCCTATCTACGGCGATTATCGCTAAAGCTAGCCTAAGAAAATTCGAACAGGATTTTCTATCCTCTGTTAAAGAGTCGGCAATTGAGGATGAGAACTGGACCCGTAGAAAGGAAGAGTTGGAAACCTTAATCAAGGAAGAAAGGGAACTACCTAAGCAATGGCCGATATCCGAAGGCATACTCTACTACAAGGATCACCTATTCATTCCCGATAACGAAGTTCTGCGAACTCTTATCCCTGAAAGTTGTCAGAATTTCAAAATAGCAGGACATTTCGGCCAAGAAAAAACCCTGGAAATTATCACCCGAGAGTTCTATTGCAAAAGGGTAACCGATTGAGTTCATGACTATGTCCGATCCTGTACCACATGCCAACAAGCGAAAGCCCCGAGGCATGCTCGCTTTGGGTTGCTGTGTCCCCAACAAGTGCCTTATTCTGTGTGGGCCTCTACATCGGTAGACTTCATCACGTAGCTACCAAACTCGGCAGGGTGTACTCAGATTATGGTTGTAGTAGACCGATTCACAAAAATGGCCCACTTCATCGGATAACAAGAAAACGCGACCACTAAAGAGGTGGCAGAAGCATTCCTTAAGGAAGTATGCAAACTTCAAGCGCTACCAGCGGACATAATCTCGGATATGGATGCGAAGTTTGCGCGTGAATTTTGAGAGGCATTGTGTAAAAGACTTGTGGTTAAGAGAAAAATGTCGACAGCCTATCATCACCAAACCGATGGACCAACGGAAAGAGTCAATCAAGTATTCGGAGAGTACCTTCGAATATTTGTCAACTACGATCAGGATGACTGGTATCACCTCTTACCCCTAGACGAGTATGCCTACAATCGCTCTGTCAAAATAGCTCATAACCTGACCCCCTTCTTCGCAAACTACGGTTACCATCTACAAACCGAATGGTTGAAAGAACAAGAAGCACAAAATCCAGGAGCCAACCTTTATGCCTACTGGATGCAAACGATACATTAACAAGTGAGACAATCACTGGAAATGAAAAGAGAAGCTATGGGACGATATTACGATCGAAAAGCTAAGCAACAACCAGACTTTAAAGTTGGTGACTGGGTTATGCTAAATGCTAAAAATATCCGAATGAAACGCGCCTCGAAGAAGTTAGCTCCAAAACATTATGGTCTGTTCAAAATCCTAGATCAAAGAGGGGAACTCGCCTACAAGTTAGAAATATCGGATCGTTGGTAAATACATCCGGTGTTCCATGTGTTGCTTCTCGAGCCCTACTGAACCTCCGTCCGACCTGCCCCAGAACAACCACCGATGACCCCAGAAGATATAGATGGAAATCTTGAGTGGGAGGTGCAAAAACTGGCAAAGAGTGAAATAATCCCTCATGAACGAAGAGTTTGTGGAAGTACCAGAACTTTTGAAGAACTGGGTTACTTTGTAAAATGGAAAGGGTGTTAGGAAGATGAGAACCCCTGGGAACCACCGGAGCATTTAGAACATTCTAAGAAATTCAGTGAGGAATTTCATAGGGTGAATCCAGATATGCCAAAATTGGGCTAAGTAGGATTACTAGGGAAAAGGTTTTCCTGCCGTGGCCAAGTAAACGCGGAAGGTTTTTTACCCTACCTAGTAGAGTACTAAAAGGAATTAATGTTTATCGCTATACATGCATGAGCAAAAAAAAAAGGTTGCACCTGGACGCACCCCGTGCTCCCTGTCCGTCCGGCGCAGCAGGCGCATAGAATGTAAACTCGGGTTCTGCGTGTGCAGTCTTTTATTTGGTGCTTGTGGACAGGGGGTCATGCTGCCCGGACGCACCAGACGCAACCAAGGACTCAGAAGGTACCTGATGCAGAAAGGTGCTCCAGATGGAAAAAGGTTCTCCGGACGCAACCCGATAGGCTAGTAGAATAGTGGAAGTACTCAGGTGTAACTGGCTATCATCGGATACCTTCTAAGTCAACAACTCTACCTTCGAGGACTTTGAACGAGTTAGTGAAAACTGTGGAGAATATCCAAATTGTCCGGAAAGATCAATCCACTATTACTCATGTTTACTTATTTGAGTCTTTTAGATACCAAAATAGGAATATATTTATTAAAGCTAGTCTAGAAAACATTAGCACTCGGTAGCTAACAAGTTGAAAGTACTTGCGCGGAGAACTACAATACAAAAGTATGGATAACCCTTAAACATGCAGTCGGACAGTGTCCAGAAAGAGTGCATTGGATTCTCCTCGGCGAGGGGAATTGAATGGTGTAGCTCTTGAAGGGTCCACATAGCTATAGAGTTCAGGAGCGTGAAAAATGCAGATACCTCAGCGGGCAGATGTCTGCCAGAGTCGGGAAGGGTCTCATGGAAGTCCGCTCGCCGAGGGGAATCGTATTGTATCGGCCTTGAAGTGTCCGCATGCCCGTAGCACCCAGTAGCCAACAATTTGAAAGAACTTGCCCAGGGAACTCAAGTACAAAGGTATGCATAGCGTTTCAGCAAGTGGTCGGAAAGCATCGGGACAGGGTGCGTTAGAATCCGCCGGCGGAGGGGAATCGAATGCTATAGGTTTCGAAGCGTCCGCATGGCTATAGTGGTCAGCAGGATGAAAAAGGCGGATACCTCAGGGAGCAGATGTCCGTCAGAGTTGGGAAGGGTCTCTTTGGAGTCCGCTCGCCGAGGGGAACCAAATGGTATAGGTCTCTAAGTATCCGCATGCCTATAGCACCAAGTAGCTGCCAATTTGAAAGTAATTGCACGGGGAACACAAGTACAAAGGTTTGGATAACATTTCAACCAGTGGCCGCACAGCATCGGGACGGGATGCTTTGGAATCCCCCGGTTGAGAGGAATGGAATGGTATAGGTTTCGCAGCGTCCGCATGGCTATAGAGGTCAGCAGAATGAAAAAGGCAGATATCGAAGGGGGTAGATGTCAGCCACAGTCGGGAAGGGTCTCATTGGAGTCCACTCGCCGAGGGGAATCGAATGGTATCGGTCTCTAAGTGTCCGCATGCCTATAGCCCCCAGTAGCCACAAATTTCAAAGTACTTGCCCGGGGAACTCAAGTACAAAGGTTTGGATAACGTTTCAACCAGCGATCAAACAGGGTTGGGACACGATGCGTTGGAATCCGCCGCTCGAGGGGAATCGAGTGGGATAGGTTTCGAAGCGTCCGTATTGCTGTAGAAGTCAGCACGATGAAAAAGGCAGATACGTCAGGGGGCAGATGTCCGCCAGAGTCGGGAAGCGTCTCATTGGAGTCCACTCACAGAGTGGAATCGAATGGTATAGGTCTCGAAGCCTCCGCATAGCTATAGACATGAGCAGGAAGAAAAGGGCAGATACCTCACCGGGCACTAGCCGATGTCCGCTAGAGTCTGGCAGGACCTCATTGCAATCCGCTAGAGTCAGGAACGGCCTCAGTGGAATCCGCTCTCTTAGGAGTAATGAATAGTGTCAACCTGGATGGAGGAGCATGCCCTTCTCAGAAGGTTGATAAAATTCAATAGTTCCACTGAGGCCATCATGAAGCATGATACGAGGTGGGAAGAACTTAGACACCTTTTGCGAGAGTTGTTAGCAGTGATCAAATAAGGGGTATGTTCCGGGTCGTTACCGGGACAATAGATGGTTAGTGTTCCTATGTTTAGATCCTTTTGCTTCTGAACAGCCTTTACCTGGTGATAAAGTAGTCGGTTGTAAGTAGAGGCCATCAGGGGCAGGGAGAGTTACCCAATGCAGGGCCCTATGGGTCATCTACCGTGGGTTTCTTCACGAGATTAGGGTGTGAAGTGTACCATCCAGGTGCACTGGGCGGACAGGGTGCGGGTTGTGTTGCACCCAACGGACTAGGATCCAACCATTGTGCTAGTGCCATCTGAGTGCGGGCTGGGCGGACAGGATGCTCCAGAGGGATTTCCTGCGTCGTGAAGCAATGCCTATCTGTCTGGAGCCAAGGCTTTTTTTGCTGATGTGTACTATAAGGAGTTTGAGGTCAAACCTAAAGTTCGTTACAGGGTGGACGGGGCCCCGAAAAACGCGGGCCACCGGCCCGTTTCCCGCCCCACCACGCTCAAGGGCCTGGGGCGGGCTGCCTCTTTCGGCATTACCTGCCCCTGTCCCCGGTCAGGGCCCCGCCCCACTCATACCCCAGATGGGTCCCCGTTAAAAATAGATCGTAACAAACGGGGTCCTGTCCAGGGAATGAGTTGGGGTGGGCCCTGGACGGGGGCGGGGCGGAAATTACCGAACCAATACCCCCCCCAGCTCGGTGTAAGGGTGGGGCATGACGGGTGAAAACCCGCCCAGCCCCACCCCGCAACGAACACTAGTCAAACCCCTTTTGTCGAAGCTAATATTACCCTAGTGGGAATAGCTTGCATAATGATGCGCTAGGTATATGCCACCATGAGGGACAGCATTAATCCGAACCCAAGCTCCCTGAGTAGGGGCTTCCCGCAGGCATCTAGCAGTCTACTCAGGAACCCCAAAGAGTTCACGTTTCAAGATATGGCTAACTGATTGGAACAATGAGAACAAGTTCTCTACTCCCACTAATGCATACGCATTATGCATCGATAGATGAATATCGGAACTGATTACTCCATATTCATATTACTATTGGTATGTAGGCATTAGGACTGCATATTGCATAATAGTCGATCAGGACGAAGAGATAGAAGACTGACTACTAGTGGAGTGGGGACACCCTCAGAGGAAATAGCAGTCGGGGGATTCTCACAGTCGAGCTAGGCAAGTTTTCAGAGTCAAACAGTGTTCGCACTTTGTTCTGACAAACTGAACTCTTAGAAAGATACTTGTGAACTAGAGAAGGCAAAGTACCGTGAACATTAGTATACATAGTAGGGCTCTGCCCGGTGGTTGAGACCATCATCAACCAACGGAGAAGAGACCTTAACAATATCGTAAGTTGTTATGATATGCTTCTATTACTTTATCGAACAAATTCTTCTTGCGCCTTCCTGACGTACAATCCGTTGTCTCGAATATTCCCTGCCTAGTTAAACTGGAATCCTACCGTGTTAGCAACCCCCTAACAGAAGAATCCCTGCAAATCTTGGGGTTTCTCCTCCGCATTACAAACTGTGGGCTTGAAGGTTTAGATCCCAAGCTATTGCCAAGTAGCTCATGGGATCAGGGATAGATTTAGCATTCCGATACCTAATGTGGTTTGTCACTTGGTGGTTTTCTTGCTCTATCTAATCCTATTCTACCGGTACGAGACACACCGGAAATGGTTTGAAAGACCAGTTTCAAAAGGCTCCTAAGGAGCTCCTCCAAGTGATGGGCACAATCATGATCCAGCAGATCATGGGGCCCCTGCTCAATCATGATCTGATTGAGGGGACCCCATGATCGAATGATGGATGAAACTGGGAAGCCCTGATCGATTGATCGATCATGGTCACTGCTCGAGCATCAGGATCAAGTATTGTCGATTATTGTCGACCATACCCGTGCATCCTCGATTTTGTGCCCATCATGGATTAAATATTTAGTCAATTTAGATTCTGAGAATCCCCACCTGTGTTATAACAAGAATAGAAGAGCCATACCCTATCGTCCATTTATGTATCACAGTAATTTGTGGCCGATCCAGAGTTTGTAAAAGCCCGGATAAGTTTCCACTCCCTACTTATTGCTGAATAAATTTCATGAAAGTCATTGGTGGTATTGACTGGTTGCGACAGACTGGACACGATGGGAGTGGTGACCTTATTCTAAAGTCAGCAGTCATGATAGTTTGTTGTTCGATAATGTGTTCTGTAGCCAACAACGTACAGCCCGGTCAAAACAATTGGTATCTGGTTTGCCTTTAACCTTCCTTTGTATACGTTCATCGGATCACCCACTCCCTAAGATTAGTAGAGTGATGGGTCATGAGCCAAGATCTTCAAGTATACACAATAGCCTTGGAGCTTGAGCGAGCAGTACTCATGATCGAGCAAATCGATCACATGACCGATGCTCGGCTCGATCATGCTGTGATCGAGAGAGCCCCATGATCGAGGTGATCGAGCAGTCCACTGATTGAGCAAAACTCACTGATGATCTAATCGCACCCATCCCTAGTTCCCCCCAATCCATCCATTCACAAAGGGGAAGTGAGAACCGCCAGTTCTCTCAGTTGCCCGGCCACCCCCCGCTCCAGCTACATGCTTTCATAAAAGAAGAACGCAAGGAACAAGAGGAGGTGCGAAGGCTATTTCCTGCATTTCTGGCAATCTTTGGCAGTAGTTAGCGGTGGCAGCTGATGGAATCTCACTCACTGGTAATTCTATTCACCTGCCATACTAAACCTATACTGGGCTAAAGCGCCGCTAATGGATAATAATTTGATGGCACATTTCATCTACCTTTGCTCTATCCCTGCTTTCCCGTGTCCCCAGTGTCCTACATCTCCAGTCCACTTTGCCCCACATTAGACACAACCCCACTGTTGCTCTCACCAGCATCATAGCCACATGTCTGTCAGCTCTCCTTGTGTTTTCTTGATACTCACTATTCTTTGAAACCAGATCCTGCCACCCCTCCCTCTCCTCACCTACCACTCGTCATGCCTCCCTTCGCCTACATGTTGTGAACAACGACACAATGCCACTCATAGTTAAACAGACCTTGTAGTATGTGCATGAGGCATAGGATACTGTCACAAATTGTGACTAAGCAACGCAGATTTCCCATGACTAATATTTATTAGTCATCAGGTATGTTGGTTTCGCACTATGATATAACTTGACTTATAGTACCTCACATGACTGGGCCCTAGTGAGTCATTATTATGACTAGTTGATTGTTTTACGACACAGAATGGTGAAGTCAGATGATGTAATGAGTTTTGCATAATGACTCATATTATGAGTCATGGGTTTCACTCATGCAACTCGATTTGAGTACATGAGTTGTTTTATGGGTTTTGATTGGTTAACCGATGTTGCTCAGTTGGCTCAAAAGAGTCAGCTGATCGATTTTACACTATAACTCAGTATGAGTCATAGAGGTTGTGTGACGCAAGGTGATGACTCACCAGGGTTAGAGTTGTGGGAAGATGCCTATATAAGGCACTTGGTTCCAACCAAGAGATAGGATCTTCACAAAACCATCTACTACTTTTCTATACTTATATTGCAATACAATTACTCTTGCTCTCGTGATATACATCTCCTCTACAAGAGCCTACAACTAATACCTGGAGGCTATTGTGATAGTCTCACAGCACGGGTTATCGACATTGGACTATTGTAATAGTTCTATTTTGACAACAATGCTCTGTTCTTACTATCTGACAAGATAGTAACTCTCAAGACAAGCAAGTGAGTCTGGTACTATCTTGTGGGGTGGTATCTCTCCTCCCTTTAAGTGCAAAAGAGTGAGACTTGCATACGCAGAAGATGACTGTCATTGCCTGTTGCATTGCTGCTCAATAAGAGGATTGTTACTGATACCTGTATTTCTAAACCCTAAAAAAATTAAATATTGGCACAGCCTAATTCCGTGTGTATTCAATCGGGTCCAGCATAACCTTTCAGATTCAGATACAGTATATCAAAGCAGCAAGCAACCAAAATACCTAAGGTCCAAAGTGGTGTGAATGGCCCTCACCAGACCCATGGTAGTGGCACTTCTATAAGGCTACCAATTCGATAACATTACAATCACCCCTTATATTACCCAGATATTGACTCAATTTGATGTTCAAAGTATCTACAGTATCTTGACAGCAGTTAATTCTAGCAGCGGGGTGATTAATCCTTCAGTTATTTTCAGACTTCCCAGGTTCAGCGTGGTCGAAACCAACCTCCCACAACCATCCTGTAACCTCAGGTTACTGTTGGAAGCCAATTACATCCTTCTTAAGGCAGAAGAGGAAACTGGATGGTCAATTGATCTGTGCTGCTAGTCTCGAAAGTCGCCCAACATTCACCTACTTTGATTAAATATCTAACAATCTAACAGGTAGTCTAGCTGAAGAGGTCATCCTTGGAGAATGCCCCTAACAAATATCAGTACCCCAACATTGTTTCAGTATAACAGCTGTACAATCTGTGTGTACCAGGAGTCCTAGGAGGGAATTCAATCTGTTCCCTATCAAAGGCTGAGGTTACAGCTAGGTTCCAGCGCTTGTTAAGATATATGAGCCTTAGCACCGCCACCAAATACTTAACTACCATAGATTCAAGTAATCAAGAGGCCAAAACCGTACTACAGATGTTTAGATTCCAGGACTTCACAGATTGTCCAACCTTTATCAACCCCAACCACAGCAAGCGGACTGAGATCAAAACTGGTACCTGGAGTGGTGCCAGATTGGCATTAATGGGCTACTGCCAGTTTTAGTATTCGCCACAGTCTGGGGGCCCTGGTAGCCCCAACGGGAAACTGCCAAGAAGACAGGACCGGACCGGACCACAATCTTCAATCTAGCCCATCCTAGGACATTTTCAAACTACATATTTGAACAGGCATCATGGGCCCGACAAGGTGAGACACTCTTATGCCATCCTAATACAAGGATGATAGGGTACAGTGGTCGACTGCTGATCCGCTAACAAGAAGGCTAGGGATTGGTAGAGATCTGCGTGGATCAGTCCGGACCTGCCGGTATTTGTCAAGATCTGTGGAAATCTGTGGCAATCTGTAGAAATCTGTAGAAATCTGTCAGGCCTCATATTCTGAGACATTCTGACAGCTGGTTGTGTGGTCCACTGTCTTTCCAGTCCTTCAGCCATTAACCCCGGGCAAAACTCTCTCTAGGACTACATGGACTACAATTCGTATTCCATCCTGGTCCTACCCTCAGGACAGACGGACTGCCCCATTGCAAACACTGGCCAGTTTGCAGCCCAGAGCAATCTCTTACTTACATACTGTCAGAAACTTCAACAGTGAGAACTCACTTCAAGTTGATTTTCCACCCACATTTTCCCGCTGACTAGAATTGATTACTGTATCACCACTTGCAACGAGGAGAGGGAGTTGGACTGGTCCTGATATTACACTCTGCTCTTGCAGAAGTATAACTAATTTACTGTGAATGGTATAGATGTGGCCACAATTTCTACAAACCTGACGCCTTTTCCCTGATCATTGATATATATCCCATTACTGTAGTAGCAAGATTGGCCATATCAAGGAGACAACATTTGAAACAGTCCCCTGCATCACTAGTAGGTGTCTGGGACAGAGGCGCCCCCATGTATGAAACTTAGATTATCAGAATTGGGTGATACTCCTTTGCTCAGCCTTGTTACTCTCGTGGCTGTGACTTTGAGAATCAGGATAAGACCTACAAAGCTGCTGGATTGGTAATAGGCAAGACCTATGATATAATGGGTACGTGTAGTATTGTTACAGATAGATTTTCTTTCAGGATTAGTTTTGTTTCAGAATAAGAGTCTTGGGACTGTAGCCTTGTTATACAGGAAGTATCGTTATTGATACCTACTTGTTTTATGTTTGGTTTTGGGATATCACGTTGTGCCTCTTCTTCCTGATTATGTTTTGGCAGAATTATTTGCATATGTCCTTCTTTGAAATTTTGTTTTAAGCAATCATTTAATACCTTGATTTTTTTCTGTATTGTTTTATGGGATCAATTTGATACCAGAGTTGGTTTAAGATACAGGCTGTGGTCATAGGTGTAAGGCTTTGGAAAAGCCGGCCAGCTGATTTAGCGGCTAATCATGTGGACTTAGAAAGGGCAGCCTACTACAGACAGCGTTTTCAATATATTTGTTTGGATAGTTACCTCTTCAGTTCACCATGATACTGAGAAGCTGCCAAACACTTCACGACCTTAGCCATAAAGTAAAAGGTTTTATCTACGAAGGTACCGCACCTAAGTTTTGAATATTCTACTAGCAGGTGTGTCACCCTAGCAGGGGCCAAGGCAGCAAATTGGGTATACGGACAGCAAATTGGGTATTATGGTTACCCAATTAGCCTCCTAATACCTGTTAGTCGAACATCCCCTGCTAGTAAAATATTCAAAACTTAGGCGCTGTACCCTCGTAACAACCTTTCAGAGCCTCCGCTTGATCAATGTACTTATCCCACTCTTAGCCTAAGGAATTCTAGTGCACAACAGGTACGGTTTCTTAGTGGTTTCATTTTACCGTAACCGATAAGGAAACATTACATACGAGGGATTCATTTCATACGCAACCCCTTTACGCTTACTTTTACAAACAACCGTAGACTACGAATAGGCCCACGCAGACAACGGACAGATTTCACCGATAATTGACTCTCATATTCACCTCTCCACCAGAGAGCATCTCCCACACCTCGCCTGGTCAACTCCAGAAAATACCCTCTATAATGAAAACTCCATCTCACAATATCTATCTGGCATCCCTCTTTCCAAGCTGTCTGACTTTAAGGGGTTTGTGTCCATCGAGACGGACAGACGTTACACAATCCCCTCGGATGAGGCAATCTCTAACAACGACACAGTCGCGTTAAAGCAGGTGTGGGACTGGCCGCTAGAGGAGTTCGAGATTGTATATGGACCTTCAAAGACGGACCCTCGTGGCAAGTAAGTTCGTTAGAATTGTACGATGGGCGCTGATGAATCTCGGGGCTTTGGCCGTGGAGTGGTTTTATGAGTTGCTAGGTGCTGAAGGGGAATGTGGTGTCGAGAGGAAGCGGATGTTGACGGAATTTAGATACCAAGTGCAGGATAAGCCATCGGGGACTATTGGTGAAGTCAGGTTACGGGAGGGTATTGGGTGGGCGTGGAAAAAGGTGTTGGTGGTTGAAATTGAGGTCGATACCAGAAGTGGTGGATTGTGGCAGCTGGAAGAGGCTGTTAAGGCTATTCAAGAGGTTGTTAAAGACTCAAAGGGTCTTGGGGGTCTTAGAGCTTTTGTCGTTAGTCAGTTCACCTACTCTTATACCCACGGCACTAACGATACGGCGGCTGCTAACTTTTGACTACCTAGACCACCTCTGCAAGCCAGACCTTCAAATCCTTCCCTCCGATATCCCCTCCCACCCGACCTTCCAAACTTGGAACTCTAACCTCAAAGCCCTGGCTGCCTCCCACCGTACTCGGGGGGTATATTAAAAATCGGAAACTACCCGTGGTGAAGCAGGGGTGATGGCAATCGGGCGATCACAATGTCTGGAAAGAGTGGCGGCGTTCTGGACATCTTAAAACACCAGATACCTTGAGAAAGAAACATCATTGAGGTTCTTGCCACATGAAAGCCTCTTGCTCTACACTACACACCATCATAGGTTTCATTTCTCCTTTTTTATCCCACGGGTTTATGAAAGCAATCACTCTACGGGTTTATGAAAGCCGTTTCCTGTTCCTACTTTCCAAGTTTTCTCGAGTTCTGGTTGCCAAGCTACTCGAACAGGGATACCCCCCTTTCCGGTTTTTAATGAACCCCCCGAGTACTATGATTATGAAAGTCTCTGGAATATTTGCAGAGCTCCCTTATGACGAGTCATTCTCCAAACTCACCGCCTCCCAGAAAGAGGATACGGATTGGCGAGACGATCAATGATGCCGGAACCCGCAACGGGGTTAGCCGCTCCCTGCCACTTTCACAACACTAGGATTATCCCCCATACTCGCCAATCACCTTACGACAAAGCTATCTCTAAAAGCGCCCACAGCCATCCAACGATCCGCAATCCCTACGGAGGTACAAGGGACAGGCATAAAAAGGTGGTACGGTGCATAAGTAATGTCTCAGTAGCAGTGGTACACTTGAGGGGAAGACATTCACAGAATCAGTGTTTTCCTCCCATGCTATGCAAATGATAAAGTGAAATATTAGTGGGTAATGTAGATAACCTCTCTTCCAGCATATTTACCATCAAATCAAACACTTACAAGTGCTGGCTGAGGATGGTGCTCAACCCTTTAAACCAGTATTCTGTTTCATGCTGTCCCTACTTCACCAGGCTGAAGGGCCTTATTGCTTATTTTCAAAATTAATATTTTCTTACATCTACATGTTGAGATTATACATATATATTAGACTATTATGTATTTTTTATTTTTTCTTGTCCATTGGTGATGGTCAAAAAACAGCATTTGAATTTGAAGACTGCATAGTAAAGGGCTGTGGTTTAAGAGGTACTTCACCATGGCAACATATTTTCTGTGAGAGGGTGGTTGGGTTGCGGTGTTCCCCAATTTTGTCCGAACCAACCCAACCCCACCCCTGCTCTGTACCATCGTTTTATGCCTGTCCCTTGTACAGCTCCTAAGTATTGTATGTTCCACAGAAGGTAGGGGCAGCCAACCTCGCTTGTGGAACATACAATACTTAGGCGCTGTACCTCCGTAAACTAATGTCTACCGACAGCGACGCTTTCATCCAAGCAGAGACTGGATCGGGAAACATTGACTTATTTACTACAAATAGTGAACCGGATCACGAGTCTCTCCGTACCCCGTCTTCCGTTCAGCAAGATGGTGAGAATGTGGCAAAGCGTACTAGACACTCAGCCCTCTACGCTGTCCGCGCCCCGACCCGCAAATTGTGCTGGCAAATATCAGCCGTCCTATCTACACTAACCCACTGTAAGAACGGCCCCCACCGGATCGTCCCGGGCGCCGTCAGCGGCGGTGAGAAGAATCAGAATGAGAAGGCACGGTTGATGGAGGGGATTAATATACTTGTTGCTACGCCCGGGAGATTATTGGATCGCCTGGAGAATACGGAAAGCCTAGATGTTAGTTGAGTGAGGTGGGTTGTGCTTGATGAAGGTGACAGGCTGATGGAGTTGGGGTTCGAGGAGACAATTGGAAGTATCCTGGGCATTCTGGAAAAGCAGAGCATGTGGCCGAAAAAAGGGGAGGAAGCAGTGGAGTGGAAGAGCGAAGCGGGGTTACCGAGGAGGAGGGTGTCGATGCTTTGTTTGGCAACCATTAATACCAACGCACAGCAACTCGGCGATATCTCTTTGAAGGAGGCGCTATACATCAAGGCGGAGAAAGGATATGACGATGTGGGTGGGGGCAGTAAGAGTGGGGAGGAGGGTTTTCAGGCTCCGGCAGAGTTGAAACAGCGTTATGTTGTGGTTCCGGCAAAGTTGAGTTTAGTGGAGTTCAATGCGATACTTAAGAGGGTTCTTGTACGACAGACTTCCAGCCCACAGATTATTGTTTTTTTCTCCTGCTCAGATTTGGTGGACTTCGACTTTCAAGTATTTTCTCATTTTTTGGGGGATAGTTCAGGTACTGAGCCGCCAAAACCCACCCCGAAACCCATAAAACCCTCAAAGAGCTCCGGAAACGACTCTACAAACCCCCACGCTCCAGAAAACAAACCAGACCCCTCCGAAAATCCAGCTAAACTGCCTCCACCGAACAATCCTGCAATCGCCAAAGCCCCACACCTCCACCCCACCGCCCTCATCTACAAACTCCACAGCTCCTTCCCACAGCCAATCCGAACCTCGACCCTCCACTCCTTTGCACACACAACCTCTCCCTCCCTCCTCTTCCGCGCCGACGTTGCTGCCGGCGAATGTTGACCCAATAATCCAGTTCGACCCTCTATTCTCCCACGACGACCACCTCCACTGTATCGGCCGTATGGCGCGTGCAGGATACGCTAGGCGGGCTATAATGTTCCTGCCGCTGGGGACCGAGGAAGGATATGTCGATGCAGTGCTAAAAAAGTGTGAAAACCCCATACAAGCGGGCGTGGACGAGGTGTTCAAGAAGGGCTTCGGAGAGGAGTGAACCACAAGAAGCGGGAGTGGGAAGATAAAGCTACAGAATGGCAGTTGGAAATTGAGATGTGGGTGTTGGCGGACAAAGCGGTGATGGACCCAGAAAAGAAAGCCTGGGGAAGTCATATCAGTGCGTATTCCACCCACGTTGTCGCTGAGAAGGAGATGTTCAATCATAAAGCACTGGATTACGGACATTTAGCGAAGAGTTTCGGGATTCGTGATGCCCCGGGGGATATTAGAGTTCCCTGAGGTAGGGCAACAGTTGGCGGGAAATGGAGGTGTAGCACCACGGGTTCGGCGGCCACGATTACCTCTACTAAACCGGGTGCGAAAAGAAGCTTGGATGCGGAAGACACACCAGGCGATGCCGGCCCAGAAGCAGTAAGGAAGATGCGGAAGGTTGCTTTTGGTATACAGATGAAGGAGAGGATGGCTTCAGAATTTAATATCCGATGAGAAAAGCCCAAGTTGGGGTCACACCCCCTACCCCTCACCCAACAGGACATGGAGGAACCTCTTGGTTGACTCAGAGAGTCGAGCAAAATGAAAACGCTCCCCACCGTTTCAATTATCACGACATCGCTGGACATTCTACCGTACAGTACACCCTTCAATAGCCAAAGTATCAACAATGCCCCAACCATCATCACTCCCATCTCCACCTTCCTGCTCACCCCTCCCCGAGAAGGCCAACACTGCCACCGCAGCAACAACAGCAACAACAGTGGTGGCAGCAACAACAATCGCACCACTACTCCCATCCGTCAGACAATAATCTCGCCGGTGGGAGACATGCTCCTCCGCCTACTCACGCCCACACCCACGCTTCATTACAAAGCCTCTGCGGGCGTGCTAATCACCACATCGAAAACATTCTCGGCAATGCTAAGCCCGACCTCCCCTTTCTCCGAATCCCAGCTCTTCAACAATTCCCCTTACTCCTCGACGGAGCCATTCATCCTAATTCTGCACAACGACGACCCCGTGGCGCTCCGTATCCCATCCAAAGCCTTACAATCACCCGTCCGTTCCCCGGCTGCTGTCATTCAAGCAGCTGGTCAACATGGCCGTTGCAGTGGACAAGTACGACTGCTTGCATGCGACGAGGATGTGCGGAGACAGCTGGATGAAGCGCTGGATGCCCCTGGCCGAGAAGCTGGGGTACGAGAAGTGGCTATTCGTGGCGCGGATGTGGGGCGTGGAGAAATCTTTCTGAAGCCTGTTCCGGAGGGTGGCGGCGCAGACGTGGAGTACATGTTGGAATATCCTTCGGTTCGGGGAAAAAATAGTTCCACGCACCTTGCCGTATCCGCTGCCAATTGTAACCGTTGAACTGGGTTCATGGGCCCACCGAGTGTGCCTCCGGAAAACGCACGAGCGATGGAAAGGCAGGATTGAACCCCCACCAATTTTCCACCCTTATAGTAACAGCAACGGGATACCCCACCCCATTAACCTGCCTTTATTCCGCAGCTTTGGTGGAATATCTACCCGTGAGTTTCAACTCCCGGACACTCAATGGTTCTTTCCCTCTCTTGCTACTTTCCATAACATGGCTAACGAACCGAAAAAGTAGTGAAATTCTTTTATTTCACTTCCTGCGCCTCCGATTTCGTACCGTATGACTGTTCAGTGTATTTATAGAGACTCGACAAACATTGTCGCTCTGGTTAAGTTTTAAGCAGTTGGGTTCGCACTTGTTCCAATTTGTCGAGGTAGCAATGAGGGCCGCCAAATAATCTTTGATGGGGAAAAGTCTGCTTGAAAACTGAAGTAAAGTGAATTCATTCCATGTTAGCCCTAAGAGCAAACACGCCCACTCGCTCCTATTTCTCCCAATCTTAAAAAAAAATCTCTCTCCTACTCGTGCCAAGGTTGCTGCGCAACCCCCAGATGTTCGCAGGCTCACAACCTGGAGCACTCTAAAGAGTGCCTTACAGCTCAATGCAACTTTACAGCTCAATGCAAGTTGTGGCTTAGCTAGTAATTTTATGACTCATAATACCTTTGTGACTCAGCATTGCTTTGTGACTCAGCAAAAACTTTGTGACTAAGCAAAACTTTGTGGCTTAATACAAATAATGAAAATAAAAGCTTCACTTGTCATTATCAAAGACTAGTACCTATTTTACAATCATTGAAGGTTGCGAAAATTAATATAAATTAGAATACTATTTTATATAAATGTTAAATAAAAAATTCAAGTTAAGCTAGAAAGTTTTACTTTGTAACTAAGTTATGCTGAGTTACAAAGGTATTATGAGTCATAAAATTACTAGCTAAGCCACAACTTGCATTGAGCTGTAAAGTTAAATTGAGCTGGAAGGCACTCTTTAGAGTGCCCCAGGTTGTGAGCCTGCCAACATCCAGGGGTTGCGCAGTAACCTTGGCACAAGTATTTAATTTCTTTCCTTCATTGCTCTCTTCCTTCCTTCCTTCCTTCCGTCCTTCCTTCCTTCCTTCCTTCCTTCCTTCCTTCCTTCCTTCCTTTCTTCCTTCCTTCCTTCCTTCCTTCCTCCTTCCTTCCTTCCTTCGTGCCATCTCAACACTTCATTCCCCGATACTCCCACCCACTATTAGGTTTCTAACCAATCTTGTGTTAACATTTACCATACACCAAATTCCCACGTGAACAGCTAGGGAACCGGGGTGAACTCCCCGGTGGCTGAACGAAATGGGAAAGAAAAAAGCTGAAGAGAAAGGGAAAGGTGGTACAGATTGGCCACCTGTGCCACCTCCTTTACCATTTCGTTCTCTCGGTACTTCCACAAACAACAAGACTTGGAAGGAATACCTAACCGCAGAGGGATTGGTGAGTGAGGAGATGTTGATAAGGGATATTCACCATTTTGCACTAAAGGCTTCTGGAGCAAAAGATTATCGGAACAACCTCTCAAAGAACCTCTCGCAGTTAGAAGACTACATCGTTGAAGGCTTTGACTTACAAGCCGCCACTGTCACCGCCTCCCAGTCTGCATCTGTGGAGGCAAATATTCCCGAATTTGAGACTAACAATGAGCCCACGCTCAAGATGCTATCTGGACGGAACTGCTATGTGCATGATGGAACCGATAAGCGGTATGTCTTGCAGTTTCACAAAGGTTTCAGCTTCCAGTGCCAATAACTATACCTAGACAAATTCTCGCCATCAGGGTGGCAACGACTGGACCACCAGGGGTGGACACTCCAATAGTCCCCGCTCCCTTGCATTAATGAATCGAGGAAGCAATCTACCAGTATCTGTGCAGCAACCCCCGATGTACAGAGGATGCTGCCAGGTATCCGTCGAACACAGTGCCTCTACAAGCTTCTGCCTCTGCCAGTCCAAATTTTTCCTCCGCCAATCAAGCTTCGGACCGTCCAGGAGGGCCAGAACATTCCGTACCACCAAACATTCGGCGATGCCACGATATCCACGCCCATCCAGCAGCTCAGGACGATCCAAAGATTCAAAACATTGAACTCATGCCAGGCCCTTCGGAAACCTGGAATGCTGGAAGCGGTCGCACCAACTCCTTACATTAGTTTTTACACATCATGATGCCACCTACAACCTTGCTAGAGAGTGTGTTCAATGTTACTAATCCCAACGCCTATGAGATTTACGACAAAGTTTACGAGGCACTCCCTAAAAATACCGCCGATAAAGGAATAAAGGATTGCCTAGGAACTTGGACTTCCAGATCACTTGTACTAAATACAATGTCCAACATACAGCTTGACCTGAAGCATGTATGCAAAGGATTTTGTGCTATTGTTCCATTTGGTCCATTCCAAGGTGGGAACTTCTGCCTGCCACGGCTGGGAATTTCAATTCCAGTTGCACCCGGTATGCTCTAAATCGTGTTGCTTAAAGTACTTTCAGTAGACTACTAACTTTAAAAATATCTACCTAGGTGAAATATTGTTTTTAAAATCTCACCTTCTTCCCCACTATGTGGGCACCTGGACTGGACACACATTCAGTATGGTTCATTTTACCCACCAGGTTGTTTTTGATTTCGCAGTGGAAACGTCGGGTTACACACCATTTCCAGTTGATGAAATGCCCGCCTGCTATCAGGCCCAGGTCCATTAGTGCTTTTCCTTTCTTCCTTTCCTAATGACGCTCGTTTCTTCTTTTCATGTTTTCTCTTTCTTTTCTTCTTTTCCTAATCAGGCTCCTTTTTTCTTTTCATGTTTTCTCTTTCCTTCCTTCTTTTCCTAATCACACTTCTTTCTTCTTCTCCTTTTTTCTCTTTCCTTTCTTCTTTTCCTAATCATGCTCCTTTCTTCTTTTTGCTTCTCCTATTTACTGAGACATTTCTTTATTGTTTTCCTTTTGCCTGTTTAACCAAATTCCTCCCCTTGATCAGCCAGCTCTTCATCCCCCAAGGATTAACTATAATACCCCCCCGCCACGCACCCTGAGTTTCATAGTTTCTTGGGGAATCAGTATCCTCGTCAGTCTACTTTCGGTCGCTTGTCTGGCATATACCAGTCACTTCTTGTCTTGCTAGTCTTTTGAACCTTTCAGATATCTGCCGGGTTTTACCAGGATTCGCGACCTTTTAGAGGGTAGCCCCACCATCAGCACCTTGATCCAGATCACTTTTCGCCTTCTCATAGCACAAATACCCGTGACAGCCGCTTAATAATAATAATATAATACTGACTACAGCTATCATACTGCCATTACACGCATGAGGATGGGGAAAACCTATATCGCTCTCTTGATAAGAGAGTCTTGGCTAAGGAAAAGAGCCCCAACTCGCCAAGCTCAGCACCGCCATCTGATGAGGAAACCGGATCACGTGTTCTCATTCCCCATCCCCGTTTCCGCATTTTGGGATGCCTTCACATTTGTATGCCCAAAGTTCAAAAAGGCAGCCTCTCCAAAGACACGATTGAAGGCAAAGAGGGCTGTCCAGCACAATTCAATATCTCACCAACCATCCCTCCCACCACTTCCAAAACCAGAATAACAGCAGTAAAGCCCAGGAGCGGTAACGAAAGCCCAAGCAGAAACCCACAGCGCAGGCTGTCAGGACAGGAGAATTCTTATCCTTCTTATGGGCCGGGAATCCCAAAGCCGCGAGCGCAGTCACTGGCGACAAACAGGAAGAAGGGGCGACGAATGAGCCATCGAATGCACCGTTAGCAGGCGGATCTGCCACTTTCACAACACTAGGATTATCCCCCATACTCGCCAATCACTTTACGATAAAGCTATCTCTGAAAGCGCCCACAGCCATCCAACGATCGGCAATCCCTAAACTAATGTCTACCGACAGCGACGCTTTCATCCAAGCGGAGACTGGATCGGGAAACATTGAGTCATTGACTTATTTACTACAAATAGTGAACCGGATCATGAGCCTCTCCGTGCCCCGTCTTCTATTCAGCAAGATCGTGAGATTGTGGCAATGCTGACTAGACATTCAGGCCTCTACTCCATTATCCTCGCCCCGACCCGTGAATTGTGCCGGCAAATATCAGCAGTGCTGTCTGCACTAATCCACTATAAGAACGGCCCCCACCGGATCGTCCCGGGCGCTGTCAGCGGCGGTGAGAAGAATAAGAGTGAGAATGCACGGTTGAGGGAGGGGATTAATATACTTGTTGCTACGCCCGCGAGATTATTGGATCGCCTGGAGAACACAGAAAGCCTAGATTTAGTTGAGTGAGGTGGGTTGCGCTTGAAGAAGGTGACAGGCTTATGGAGTTGGGGTTCGAGGAGACAATTGGAAGTATCCCGGGCATTCAGGAAAAGAAGAGCAAGTTGCCGAAAAAAGGGGAGGAAGCAGTGGAGTGGAAGAGCGAAGCGGGGTTACCGAGGAGGAGGAGGGCGTCGATGCTTTGTTCGGCAACCATTAATACCAACGCGCAGCGACTCGGCGATATCTCTTTGAAGGAGGCGCTATACATCAAGGCGGAGAAAGGATATGACGATGTGGGTGGGGGTAGTAAGAGTGGGGAGGAGGGTTTTCAGGCTCCGGCAGAGTTGAAACAGCGTTATGTTGTGGTTCCGGCAAAGTTGAGTTTAGTGGAGTTCAATGCGATACTTAAGAGGGTTCTTGTACGACAGACTACCAGCCAAAGATTATTGTTTCTTTCTCCTGCTCAGATTTGGTGGACTTTCACTTTCAAGTATTTTCCCGTTTGTTGGGGGATAGTTCAGGTACTGAGCCGTCAAAACCCACCCCGAAACCCACGAAACCCTGGAAGAGCTCCGAAAAAGACTCTGCAAACCCCCACACTCCAGAAACTAAACCAGATCCTTCCGGAAAGCCAGCTAAACAGCCTCCACTGAACAATCCTGTAATCGCCAATGCCCCACACCTCTACCCCACCGCCCTCCTCCACAAGCTCCAAGGATCCTTCCCACAGCCAATCCGAACCTCGACCCTCCACTCCTTTGCACACACAACCTCTCCCTCCCTCCTCTTCTGCCCCGACGTTGCTGCCCGTGGACTGGACCTCCCGAATGTCGACCTAATAATCCAGCTCGACCCTCTGTTCTCCCGCGATGACCACCTCCACTGTATCGGCCGTATGGCGCGGGCAGGATACGCTAGGCGGGCTATAATATTCCTGCCACTGGGGACTGAGGAAGGATATATCTATGCAGTGCTAAAAAAGTGTGGAAACACCATACAGGCGGGCGTGGACGAGGTGTTCAAGAAGGGCTTCGGAGAGGAGTGAACCACAAGAAGCGGGAGTGGGAATATAAAGCTACAGAATGGTAGTTGGAAGTTGAGAGGCGGGTGTTGGCGGACAAAGCGGTGATGGACCGCGCAAAGAAAGCCTGCGGAAGCCATAGCCATGCGTATACCACCCACGTTGTCGCTCAGAAGGCGAATGCTCAATCATAAAGCACTGGATTACGGAAATTTAGCGAAGAGTTTCGGAATTAGGGATGCCCCGGGGGATATTAGAGTTTCCGGAGGTGGCGCAACACTTGGCGGGAAATGGAGGGGTAGTACCACGGGTCCGGCGGCCACGATTACCTCTGCCAAAGAGGGTGCGAAAAGAAGCTTGGGTGCGGAAGACACACCGGACGATGCCGGCCCTGAAGCAGTAAGGAAGATGCGGAAGATTGCTTTTGGTATACTGATGAAAGAGAGGATAGCTTCAGAATTTGATATCCGATGAGAAATGCCCAAGTTGGGGTCACGCCCCCTACCCCTCACCCAACAGGACATGGAGGAACCTCTTGGTTGACTCAGAGAGTCGAGCAAAATGAAAACGCTCCCCACCGTTTCAATTATCAAGACATCGCTGCACATTCTACCGTACAGTACACCATTCAATAACCAAAGTATCAACAATGTCCCAACCATCATCACTCCCATCTCTACCTACCTCCCCAGCCCGCTCACCCCTCTCTGAGAAGGTCAACACTGCCACCGTAGTAACAACAGCAACAACGGCAGTAGCAGCAACAACAATCGCACCACTACTCCCCTCCATCAGACAATAATCTCGCCGGTAGGAGACACGCTCATTTGCCTACTCACGCACACGCACACGCTTCATTACAAAGCCTCTGCGGGCGTGCTAATCACCACATCGAAAATATTCTCGGCAATGCTAAGCCCGACCTCCCCTTTCTCCGAATCCCAGCTCTTCAACAATTCCCCTTACTCCTCGACGGAGCCATTCATCCTAATGCTGCACGACGACGACCACGTGGGTCTCCGTATCCCACCCAAAGCCTTACACAATCACCCGTCCGTTCCCCGGCTGCTGTCATTCAAGAAGCTAGTCAACATGGCCGTTGTAGTAGACAAGTACGACTGCTTGCATGCGACGAGGATGTACGGAGACAGCTGGATGAAGCGCTGGATGCCCCTGGCCGAGAAGCTGGGGTACGAGAAGTGTCTATTCGTGGCGCGGATTTGGGGCGTTGAGAAACTTTTCGGAAGCCTGTTCCGGAGGGTGGCGGCGCAGACGTATCCGGAGGGCCGGGGGAGGTATGGATAAAGTTCCGGTTTTCAAGGATCCGGTTTTCAAGGAGAGGGAGAGCAGGGGTGGGTTTGGGGTGTTTGTGCCTGAGGTTGTGTTAAGTAGTGTACCCATCCCCAACCAGCCAAGTAGCCAGCTCTGCTAGGCTTCTAATATAAAAATACAATATCATGGAAGAAGCGATATTAAGTCGCCGCACTCAGCTCCTCACTCATATAAAACCGATGTTTACGGTCCTTCCAACCGCTACCAACCCCCTTCCACCCCTTCGTAACCTTCCCTCCACTGCGCTGCCACGCTCCCAGACCCCCGCTGCGATGCTCTAGTGTTCTTTAGCGTGTATCGCAAGCTCTCGGAATTGAACCTCCTTCTATAGAATACGGTTGAAGACTTAGACGGGTTCACGGTTAATGAATTGGTGGGCTGGAAACTTGAGCGAAGATTTGGCGGGGCATTTCGGTTGAGCTGGCTGTTGGCGCATCAGATTCAGATGTGAGGGGGCGGTTGTGGGTTGAGTTAAGCTTTTGCGCACGAACATTGTGGATGCTTGGCGGTGAGGCGCCGCGCAGGGATGGTTCCTTGCAGAAACAGGAGCGATCCGCCGGACAAGGTTCAACTTATGCACTTGTTGTTATCAGAGTCGATTTTTATGGGTTAAAGTTGGGGCCAAAATAGGATCAGTATCAGCATTTCTATAAGGTTATTGGCTAAGGTTCTAGCTTTTGTGCCTACAGATTACTCTACCCCCTTTACCGGTATCGTACTCGGGGGCTTTGTCGTGTCTGTGGGGTTTTATTGGGCGAGTTGTACTCGCTGTATCCTTCTTGACTCGCTCTTGGCGGGTGGGGCCACATTATTTCCATGTATCATACAAAAAATTGTTCCTACAGTAACTAGACAAAAGTCTTGGTGATGGCTTAGTCAGCGAGGACTAAGCGAGAATAACCTAGTCCAACACCACCCCAGCACCACAACAGTGGAGAATCATGTATGGGGTATCATACTAAACGTATTCTTACATCTTTACTACCAAATAATATTTTATGTTTAATTCTTCACTTTGTTCTACCATTGAAATACCATTATCAGTCTTTTTCTAAATACCCCGAGATGCACGGGCGTGTCTCGCTATTCCGCAATCACCAAGACTTGTGTCTAGTGACTGTATGAAGCTATATACCTCGCTCTTAAATATTAGGTAAGGCATTCCCGCTAGGGTAATAGTATAGTCGTTACAATACATTCTGTGCGCAGAGGCTGATTATGAATGAGGTAGGGCTTTCAAACCATCAAGGCTAGATCTCACCAGGAGACGTAGATGGGCCCTGGAGAAGCTTTCGCTGGTCAGTATATTCACGTCAATTTCTTTATTCCTTCTTGATCTTCTTTCGCCTTTTCAACCTTGTAAGTGTCCACTTCCCTAGCTTGATGTTTACCATATCTCACATGCCCTACTTGTAGAGTCTCGCTTGCCTGTCAGTGCAGCTGCAAGTCGCATTTCTGATTCCACAGTGATTGCATATGCCCTAGGATGGTTCCTTGGAGGTTTTAGTTCCTCCTACATCAAACAAGTAACCATTAGCAGGAACGACATATTTCGATTCCACCTCCTCCGGTTAAACAACAACAACAGATTTGGCCAAGTTTATCAGGCTCTGGATTCTTGCTTATGGGTTCTTCAGACTGCCGGCTATTGTGATTCTTAATATCAGTATCTGGATTTGGCTGCGTATACGGGTTCTCTATTTTGGAGGATAAAAGGTGACAGAAATACTATTTCCCACCAAGCTTATGATTCACCTGCATAATAATAAAAGAAAAACAAGGTATTACTTTTACTACTCCTCCCATCCCTCCTCCTGCTACTTCACCTATTCACATTAATGCACCCAATACTCGTCTCATTCATCCACCCACTACTCCTCCTATTACTCTTCCCATTACTCCTTTCACTATTCCGCCTGGTACTTGAACTTATTTTTCGAACTAGAGGACCCTCAGGCTCTGGTTTGGGACAGCAATTGACACAAGATCATCAGCGGGGAATACAAGCTGGAAGTGCTTGATTTCATACTTGTATCTGCCATTTGTAAGTTGCTCATCTGAGTGCACCCTTTGTGGGACCAAGTAGTTATCAACCCAATCCTCTAGTACAACAAAAATTATAAAGACTTGCTTTATAGTCTTGGGCAGTGCTTCAAGGATCTCACTGACTCCACCAGCCTTTACGTCATTGGTTGAGGTCATTGTAATTTGGAAGACAACCAAAGTGTTCTTGTTTGCTATATGTATCACTGTTAGGCTATCGAAGGATTCCTGTGTTCGGCACAGGGCTGGCAGTATATGCCCATCATCAGGGGTTCTGCTGCCTGGCCACAGCTGTTTTTAACTTGTTTTGCAAGATGCCCAGGAGTGGTAAAATCCCTGGCCTCAAGTGAATTTTCAGGCATGAGAGCAAATCTAAGAAGTTGTTCATAGTCCTGTCTCATCATCTAGTCCGCCTAAAATGTCGTCTTCCTTGCCTACCACTCATGTGTGTATGCCTCAAAGAACCACCCAGCCGATTATCTCAGACATGACTGTTGACTAAGCGATTGGAATATCTGATATCTGTTTTTCTTAGCTCCAATATCAGCATGAGTAGCCCAGTCGGCATGCAATCTATTGAGTCATAACAGCTTGAATGTAGCTCTGGTTATCTGATATCAGGTGCATGAGGAGGATCATTTGTGTTTCGAAACACTCTGTAGCGCTCCAGACGTTACCAAAGTTCCACCTGGAAGATCTCTTGCTGATTTGCTTGTTCAGCCGACGAACATATTGTATGAATTCAGATTGATAGTCCTAGCTGATAGCAGCTGTAATCGACTTTAACCATGTCGGTGCAACAGGCCGAAGGCATATAAATGTAGTATAAAGGTTTTCAATGTTCAGCGGATGAGGATTATTGTTGTCATGCCTGTTTTTCCAATCGAAAATGTTAATGAGTATCATAGTTCATATCACAAGTTAAGGGAATACTTACGTGAATGCTGCATACATTTTGTCCCACTCCTAGTTCTTTATATAACTTACTCCACAATGTCCTTCTTTAACACATTGCCAGGAGCTGGCAACCTTTTTTGGGGATGAGACGAGAATGACAAACCAAGTATGCCATGCCTAATGCCAGCGGGCGTCACGGAGATCCTCATTGGTCAAGATCCAAGGTATTCTTTCTCGATAGTCCTAAGACTGAACAGTTGCTGTATATTCACAGAATGGTCATGCTGCCTTTCATCAAAGTAATAACAGCATTCGTCATTTGCACGATAAACAGTAGTAGGCCGATGATTGACAAGCCTTCTCATCATGAGGTTTAAAAGAAATCTGAATTTTCCTATTCAATATTAGCCCATGTGAGAACCTATGGACGAAGTTACATACCAGAGTCCAGTTGTCCGGATACCCTATAATCAAGTTTAACACCTCTATCATCAAGTCTTCCTGCCTCTTCATTAGCCTATCGCTTGGTTTTGGCCGCCTCTAAAAGTCTTTCAATACAGATATACTACTTCCTTAATATACAGCTCATTTGTACTGGACGTAGTGGCTTTGCAAGTTGTACTTTGACAAATCTTCTCATTCATACTCTCTTCCATATCCCTCTAGGGTGAAATTGGGAGAGTTCTGCACCATCTGCCAGGTGCCAGTATTGGGAGTATATATGATACTGTGGTTCAGGAACATCCACCTGGAACACCGTGGCTCCAACAGCCGAACTATTTCCCCATACCTCTTCAAAAAATATCTCCATCTCCCCCACATTTCAGGCAAGGTGAGAAAGGTAATCTTAACCATTATACATTAAGCTGAGCAGAATGCAATCCGGCGCTATGCTATCAGATGTGACTTAGAGATAATAGAGAACAAGAAGTGTAATAGAACCAAGACATAAGGAAAAAAGGAACTTGATCTAATAGTGGATAGGAAAAGAGGGACTGGACCTAATAGTGTATTGGGGGGACAGGATTCGAATTGGGAAGGAATTGAGAAGGAATTGAGATTGTGGTACAAGGGGGATAAGAAGCAAGATATAATAATCCTATTGTTGAGCAAGTATGGAACAGGCAAAGATATTCGCCTCCTACATAAGTGAGTCTTGTATTTTTGCACTAAGGGGTAGAAAAGTACTATCTCGTCAGATAGTCAGAAGGGTGGATTGATGTATCTTGAAAGGACTATTACAATAGTTCTATGTCAGACAACACGTTGCTGAGACTATTACCATAGTTCTATGTCAGACAACTCGTTGCGGACACTATCACAATAGCCTCCGAGTTCTTTGAGCGTAGGCTCTTGTAGAGGAGGAGTGTATATAGAGACAGAAAGAGTAATTGTATTGCAAGTTAAGTTAGGAGAGTACTTTGATAGTTAGGTGAAGATCCTCTCTCTTGGTCAGAACCAAGCTTCTTTTATAGGCATCTTCCCACAATCCGAAACCTGGTGACTCATCTCTGCTCATCACCCTACCCCTATGACTCATAGTGAGTCATAGTGTGAAATCTATCAGCTGACTCACATGAGTCAACTGTGCACATCCTTTACCCAATTATAACCCCTAAAACACGTCATGTTCTCAACCGTGTCACATGCGTAAAACCCATGACTCATAATCAGCGTCATGTGAGAAAAGTCATTATATCATATGATGTCACAATTGTGAGTCATGAAACAATCAACCAATTATAATTAAACAATAACTCGTGAGTACACAGTCATGTGAAATTCTATGAGTCAAGTGACGTCATAGTGTGAAACCAAGATACCTTTTGACTAATAAATATTCGTCATGGGAAATCTGCCTTGCTTAGTCACGATTTGTGAAACAAGAAAACTAAGGAGGAAGTGTGAGGAATTCACTAAAGGGGGGATTGCGGCAATAAATACATTTTTCAGAGTTTAAAACACGGCTGGCTTCATGCAACACTTATTACGTATGTACACATACTTCTGCCCAGAATGGCCTTCCCAATTTGGCATCGCAAGGTTTGGCTAACATTGCCTGATAAAGCGCTATCTTATGTAGAACCAGGTAGTTACGTTCTTATTCTATGTTCAGAATGAGATAACTATTATCAGTATTCTAGAACCAGTGGGAATGGCACAAAACGAGATTAGTGACGTCATACTGGTGTCTCTGCACCAAGGTTCTGCCACCTCTTTAGAAATAGCCTCTGCCGACCCTCCACAGGATTGTCTTCACCATGCATTTCCCAAGAAGTACTCTAGTGGAAAAACTGGTCTTCCTACTTGCTCAGACCTGCAATAAATTTACATAAAAGTTCATACAATAAGGGAGATTAAATTCCTCTGACCATAGAGGTCACCATTAACCATTAAGGATTGTCACCCTACATGCGCAGACCTGCAATAAATTTACATAAAAGTTGATACCAATTGATAGATAAGTCCTGGAGGCACGCACTCACTCACAGTCGTGGTAAGAAAATTACCTGACAATTAAGGATTAGATCGGCAGATGATTACGTGATAGGTCCAGCGGCATTATGAAGGAAGTAAGAAAAATCATATGAAATAAACAGAAAAACAATATTACTCCACCTCTCTCCCTTCACTCACATGAATCCTTCACTTATTTCCCTTCATCAAATCTTGTATCAACTGGCGGGCTGGTATATTGAATATAAGCGCATTCAGAATAAAAGCATGAAACCAAAGTTATACTCAAAAGAGATCTAAAAGTGAGGTATGTAGTAAGGGTCATGAGAAAGTATCAGAGGGTGAAAAGAAAAAAAACAAATAGGAATATACAACCCATCGAAAAAAGGTACATAAGAGCTTTTTATCCTGTCAACATGCAATGAAAGATGAAGCAATATCCAGTAGTGAAACTTAGACAATGCATTCAAGACTACCCAATAGGTGGATCCCAGTTGAGAGAGACGGCTGTATCTGAGGATAATGACTAGCTGGTGAGAAGGTTGTTGCAGCTTGAGAAAGTACATCAGCCAAAAAAAAGGGTTACACCCTGACACGCCCCGTGCTCCCTGTGTGTCTGGCCGTCCAGGCCCATAGAACGTAAACTCACGTCCTGGGTGTGCGGTCTTTTATTGGGTGCTTGGGGACAGGGGTCCATGCCGCCCGGGGGCACCAGAGGCAACAAAGGACTCACAAGGTACCGGACGCAGAAAGGTTCTCCAGACGCAGAATGGTTCTCTGGACACAACCCAATAGGATAGTAGAATAGTGGAAGTACTCAGGTAGAACTGGCTATTATCGGATACCTCCTAAGTCAACAACTCTACCTTCGAGGACTTTGAATGCCTTAGTGAAAACTGTGGAGAATATCCAAATTGTCCGGAAAGATCCATCTACTAGTAGTATTACTGATGTTTACTTATTTGAGTCATATAGGTACTAAAATAGGAAAATATTTATGAAAGCTACTCTAGAAAACAGTAGTACTTGGTAGCTAACAATTTGAAAGTACTTGCCTGGAGAGCTAAAGTACAAAAGTATAGATAACCTTTAAACCAGCAGTCGGACAGTGTCCGGACAGAGTGCGTTGGATTCCGCTCGGCGAGGGGAATTGAATTGTATAGCTCTCGAAGCGTCCACATAGCTATAGAGGTCAGCAGGGTGAACAAGGCAGATTCCTCAGTGGGCAGATGTCCGCCAGAGTCGGGAAGGGTCTCATTGGAGTCCGCTCGCCGAGGGGAATCGAATGGTATAGGTTACGAAGCGTCTGCATGGCTATAGCGGTCAGCAGGATGAAAAAGGCTGATACCTTAGTGGGCAGATGTCCGGCAGGGTCTGGGAGGGTCTCATTGGAGTCCGCTCGCTGAGGGGAATCGAATGGTATAGGTCTCGAAGCGTCCGCATGCCTGTAGCACTCAGTAGCCAACAATTTGAAAGTACTGCCCGGGGAACTCAAGTACACATGTTTGGGTAACTCCACAACCAGCGGTCGGACAGCATTGGGACAGGGTTGGTTGGAATCCGCCAGTCTAGGGGAATCGAATGGTATACGTTTCAAACTGTCCGCATGGCTATAGCCGTCCGCAGGATGAAAAAGGCTGATATCTCGGCGGGCAGATGTCTGGCTGTGTCGGGGAGAGTCTCATTGGGTCGGCTCGTCGAGGGGAATTGAATGGTATAGGTCTCGAAGTGTCCGCATGTCTGTATCACTCAGTAGCCAACAATTTGAAAGTACTTACCCACAGAACTCAAGTATAAAAGAATGGATAACCCTGCAACCAGTGGTCGGACAGCGAAGGGACAGGGTGCGTTGGAATCCGCAGGTAGAGGGGAATCGAATGGTGTAGGTTTCGAAGAGTCCGCATAGCTGTAGAGGTCAGCAGGGTGAAAAAGGGGGATACCTCAGCGGGCTGATATCCAGAAGAGTCGGGAAGGGCCTCATTGGAATCCGCTTGCTTAGCGGTCATCAATAGTGTCAACCTTGATGGAAGAGCATGCCCCTCTCCCAAGGTTGATACTATTCAATAGTTCCATTGATTCGATCATCAAGCCTCAGGCTGATGCGAGGTGTGAAAGAACTTAGAAGCCTTTTGCGAGCCTTGTTAGTGATGATTAAATAAGGGGTATGTTTTGGGTCGTTACCAGGACAATAGATGGTTAGTCATCCTATGTTAAGCTCCTTTTTCGTCTGAACAGCCTTTGTCTGCTGATGAAGTAGTCAGTTGTAAGTAGAGGCGATCAGGGGCAGGGAGAGATCCCCAATGCAAACCCCCACTAGTCGCTTACCTTGGTGTTCTTCGGGAGATTAGGGTGTGAAATGGCCCATCCAGGTGCACTGGGCGGACAGGATGCGGGTTGTATTGCACCCAATGGACTAGGATGCAACCATTCTGCTGGGGTCCTCTGAGGGTGCGCTAGGCGGACAGGATGCTCCAGGCGGATTTCCTGCGTCCGGACGCAATGCCTATCCGTCTGGAGCAAACATTCTTTTTGCTGATGGAGAATGTATTCCGAGTCCTTGCATGCGCCAAATCATGTCTTAACGTATATTCCTACCCAAGTAGTAGATCACTTCATACTAATCAAAACTCAGGACCTGAGGCCGAGTTCTAAAGAACAATGCCCGCCTAGCAAAGGCTATGGAAAAGGAAATACAGCTCAGAGATCAAGGCTTCACAAGGTCCAAAATCTTTTTCATACTACCAAAACGAAAGGCCTTGATGGAAGTAATAAATGTACTAGCCGACATACTACACCCAGAGTAACAAGTTCATCCCCCCTCGAATACCTAACACGTTGCCAACTCTTCTATGAAAACCAAAAACGCTTTCAAGATACATACTACACATCCCCGGATGTGGGGCAGATTAGCCCCAACAAGCCCGAAGACTTCTGTGCTCTCTTTGGCGGAAACAACGACGACCTCTTCAAGTTAGGCTTAAACCCACTCGGAAAACTCTCAAGTACTTTAGTTAATTCTACAACTCGGATATGATCCTCGCTTCATCGCTTGAGTTGCGTATGACTATTGGTAATGAGTCCAACAAAAAAGCGCGACTACAATTTCCTCTCCACTATAGAATTGGTGGTGGTGGATCAAGCCGACGCATTGCTTATGCCAACTTGGGATCACCAAGCGCATATCATACCTTCAAACACCGGAATTTGATACCCTAGGACCCACATGGTAGTGACATTGGGTGCGTGCAGAACTGGTAGTTAGACACTAATGCAAAATGCGTCAGACAGACGTTGGTGCTCGGCGGAGTCGTGACACCGGAGATGATGAAGTTTTTTAATCAGAGTATGTTAAATGCTGCCGGGAAAGTGAAGGCTCAAGCAGAGTAGGCTGGGTCCATGATTGATTTGGGGGTTCAAGTTCAACAGCCAGTGCCCCCTCCCACTCCTAACCCAACAGTTCCCCTTACTGACTAATTACCATATGACAGACATTCACGCGAATACATCCCCCAACCTCAGCCGCAGACGCAGACGTCTGCTTCGACTTTTTCACAAAAGCAGTCCTACTCTCACTCCCGAAACACCTCCACAAGTATATTAATCTTCATACCGAGTTACTTTGACTTTGTCCGAATGCGGAACCTCCTCCACAGCGCCCCTATCTCTGTCAGTGCCATCTCGGAAGAAATGCACGTCTCCTCCGTGGAGCGCGCACAGTCATATTTCTTCACAGGCGGTCACTCGGTTCTTCTTTACAGTGGGCGAGTGCACAACCACTTCCCCCGCTACCACATCCGCGGAGTCACAAGGGTGGTATTCTACACCCTGCCGGATAACTCTCTTTTCTACCGATAGATCGCGGGTGGCTTTATTGGGCGGAGGATTGGCGAGCACAGGGTTACAAAGCAGCCGAAGGTGGGTGTGATATTCTCCAAGTGGAATGCTATAAGCTGGAGAGGGTCGTTAGTAGCAAGAGGGTCAGGGTTATGTGTGCGAATAAAGGTTATACATTGTAACTTGATAACAGAGTACAGTTGGTTAGGAGGTCCTACAATTTTGGACTCTTGGCGAAGGGTCGAACAATCCGTGCAAGTCGAAATAGATTCACGAACCTTAAGCTCCCTTTCCCATCTCGCAACCCTCAACCGTAATTATTCAGAACTAGCACACCTCTAATTCCAGCCGTGCCCTCCTCCCCTGGTGAAACAAAGCCCCAAAAGAAACCCGCGAATGCTGTAGCGCCCCCGTATCTTGTTTATTTCACAATAGAAAATAATCCTGCTCGCGCTCTTAAGAAACGAAAGTAACAACCTAGAACCACCATCCCCCCTCCCAATTAGTCCTATTCACCCATTCTCATTTACTCAGCAAAACAGGAATCAATCCACACACAGCGCTAACCACACAGCAAATAATAACGTACGGCGACAGTCACTCCCCGATACACGCGATCTTCCAGAACATGCCGAAGAAGCTGTAGTAGGCAAACAAGGTCAGATGGACAAGCTGGAGGAGAAGAGAACAGACACATTCTTATCCTTCCCCCAACCAACCATTCCAGGGACTGTCTGGCGGACGTATGTGCATGTACAGATTCATAGGAGCATTGCTAGGAGTAGGGCGTCGAAGTGGAAGTGGGCGGACTGCATTTTTCATTTAGTTTTCTTTTTTGCTCAAGTATAGTGGTGAAGGGGGGGGCGGAAGAGGATTGACACCATCGCAGCTATGATCGTACTAATAGGAGAGTGGGATAGTAAGCACCGGTAGCGTGGATGGCGGGGGGGGTTCGCGTCGAGTTGAGGTATGTAGGTATGATAGGTGGGTAATAGGTTTATAAGGCAAGGTGACTTGAACCCGAGAAATGAAGGAGTTGGAGAGAGAGAGGGTGAAGGTGAAGGTTAAAGAAGACTGCTTCTTAAAGTTCCGGTATCGTTGATCTCAGAAATCAGAGACAAAATAAAATAAAATAACAATCAAATTCATGACAAGATATTCAAGCAAGTGGTCGATGCTGCCAACATAATTCTCTACGTCCCAGATGCTTGAGACCCCGAAGGCACCCGTTCCCGCGATGTGGAAAGACAGATAATGGGGGCTGATGGCACTGGTTCTTATCCTGAAGATCGATCTGGTGCCCGGAACGCCTGAAAGGGTGGTTGGATTATCTCCGCACATACTTCCCAACACTGCCACTAAGGGCGAGCAGGTCTGCTGCGAATGTCCAGACATTTGATCATAAATCCCTGACGGTACAGGGTAATTCAGCTACTCTTTGGGAGGCTCTAAAATTATTTGCGCATGCCAAACAGCTCAACCGGTTGGTATCAGTGGGTGTAATTGGATACCCGAATGTTGGGAAATCATCAATTATCAACCCCCTTACCGGCTGTCTGGGTGGCTTACTGACCGCCTGTCCGACAGGTGCTGAAGCCGCCGTCACCACCAGCTTACGAGAGGTCAAGCTAGACAAAAAGCTCAAAATGGTGGCTCAAAGGACGACCAGGCACACCTCATCCTCCTAAGTGCCCTCCAACCAAAGCAAATCCTCGACCCGGTACCTGCAGTTGCCCTTCTATCCGCCGGCTATCTACATCCCACAGGCTCTTTGAGAAACTCCCCCGCTTTTACAACCTCCCTCCCATCCTCGATTCTACCTCCTCTGATCTCACAACAGACTTCCTAATGCAGGTCGCACGAAAGTGTGGGCGACTAGGTAAAGGAGGCATCCCCCACATCGAAGCAGCAGCAGGTTGTGTTAATCCCCCCAACCGCGGTCCCTGCGACTACCAAGGTGTCAAGCCGGCTACCGCTACTATAATGACTGACGATCGGAAAGAGATTGTTAGAGAGTCGGCTGAGGAGTTTAAATTGGATGGGCTGTGGGGTGAGGATCAGAATGCAGGCGGACAGGGCAAGGAGATAAGGATACATGATTGATGATCCTGTGGCGTCTTTTGTTTTTCTTTATATAAAAGCCTATATAGTGCTTGCTTCGGTTTTTTTTGTGGTGGTCCGCCATAGTGCTCTAGCCTTTCCGTAGATATGAGCTATGAATGTATAGTTCCGGCCGCTCATGCCTGTGATATCCTTCGCACACAAAACCCTAGTCTCGGTAACCACCACAGAACCGCGGGGGGAAAGTCATAATCACTATTGTACTCGAGCACAGTAGTGCTAGCTGAGCAGAAGCCCGTATGGGCACCCACCAGCGATACCCATGTAAAACCGGGAGGTGTACTGTGCCTCCCACCACCCCCATCCGTGATGAAAATAGTAGTATTGGCTAGTGCTCGGATGGATTATATGGTATGCCGCAGGTTACGATATAGTCATTGGGTATGGGGATCATTTGAATCTCCTCTTTCGCCTCAAATCCCCCATTCTTTTTAAGTTTGTTTTTCATCTTTGCGGTAATCATTTCTCATGTGATGAAAATGCCTATTTTACGAGAGAAATTGTCGTGAGACGGTAGAGGGTTACTTTATTTTACCACCAAGATCACACAGTTATGCACGGGAGAGCTAAACTATCAACAACCCCCCCCCCGGCCCCCCTACCGGTGTATACTGCAACAACCACAAGCCACCTGGCAATAGCTAGCCTAAAGAAGAATGTAAAGAAAATGAAACAAGAAAAACCTCCCATTGCAAGATACCTTTTTTATTAGCCCATCTGGTTAATATTCCCGTTCATGGCGCTTTTTTCACTTCCAAGATGATTGTTACCATCCTGCCAGGCCTCCGGTAGATAATTGTGCAGCTAGTGTCATTAATTTGAGAGCTATGGAGTCTCTCCAGGACGGAAATGGTTGTCTTTGGAAACCCCTCTCAACCCAGAAGCTATCTCCAACTCGAATCACTCCTGTCCATATGGGCCAGCCAGAATCTCCCCTGCCATATCATGCCCTGGGGGGAAGTCGTGCTCGAAGATCGGTTCCCCTTCTCTTCTATCATTCGGGAGGACTGATTGGCGGAAATGCCACCTTAGAGCCCCCTTGGACACGCGGTGGGGATCGGCAGGGTTTCGGCACGCGGGATCGAGAATTCTACCATCTAGGTCAAGAAGATCTTCAGTGAACACAACTACCTTGTAGCTATCGTCGGGGTTGACAGAGACAAGGTACTGATCGAACAATTGCTGGACAGTTTTTTGGAGAAGAAATCCGTTTTGAGCCGAGTTGATTTTCGAGGATCCGATGGCATCGTCCATGTCTGTGATCCACTGTTGATAATTATACTGAATCCAAAGACTGTCACGCTCAGGAGGGAAGATATTGACAGCCTCGAAAGCGATCCACTTGTGAGCCCGCATAAGGATTTTAGGAACCGACAGTTCTAAAATCACGCATTTCCGGTCGCGGTTACGGATTTCATCACAGAAATTATCCTCTCTACGACAGATTTTGTAAGAAGTATCATACATCGGTGTATCCAGGGCTCATCACTAACTTGGATAGAGGCTGCCGGAATTAGCAATTGGGCCGCCTTGTCAATGGGGGAAACATAGCACATACCTTCACTATAAATATCGTATACCACCGTTTCGAGTGGCACCTCTGTTCTGGATACGATATGGCTCGATGTCCTCTCTTGAACACGTATAGGGCTCCCCTCAACGACAAGCAAGATTGCGAGAATGTCAAGAAAGTTTGCCTCAGTCACAGACCCATTCTAGAGAACCCCTCCAAGAGCCACATCAGGGTGGGTAGCATTCATAAAAAGAGATGTTGCGTGGGAGTGAGCGATCTATAGGCATCGTTGGTATTGGTTATTTTCGTAATCGTAATCAGAGGAAGTGACACGAGAAGTGGTGTGGGCAAAAAGTCAGGAATTCCGTGAGGCCTCCCAGAACAGAGGTAACGAGGGTGGCGAGACAAAAGTTTTCGTAGAGCTTGGGTGGGACAAAGAGGAACTGGTGTGTGATTTTGCCTGCCTGCTTGTTAGACAGGAGTGCCCCGCACTTAAAACATGTATGATACCCTGCACAATGCAACTGGTAACGCTCAACTCTACGAGAAATTGGGGAGATCTAGCTAGTTAGGCGAGAGGGTCATCAGGGTAACAGGAGGGGAATGGTTGCCCTAGCCCAGATGAAAGAGATAAGAACAGCAGTCCATTTATTTCATTTGCGCTAAAAATCGCCCAGTTATCATCTTTGAGTTTTCAGAATTAGTCCTCTAACAAAACCTATCACAACTATCCTTAACTCCGATCGCGCTTGAGAATCCGGACCAGCAAGCACCTTACCCACGCTATCGATGCACTATGTGAAGTCGTGCTCAAAGATTTGGCTCCTCTATGGCTCTCAGGTTTACAAGAACTGATTGTCGGAAATTCCAACTTAGAACGTGATCGGACACCCGGTGGGTATCATTAGGGTTTCGGCACGAGGGATCAAGAATTCTGGCATCACAATTAAAAAAATCGCCAATAAACACAATTACGTTGTAATCGTAGTCTGGATTGACGGAGACAAGGTACTGATCGAAGAATTGGTGGATGGTTGCTTGGAGAGGAAACCTGTTTTGAGCTGAGTGGATCCTGGAGGACACAGCGGCGTCGTCCGTGTCCGTGATTCCCTTTCTGTAACAACAGTAGATCCAGAGGTCTTCGTGAGGGAGAGGAAAAATATACGCAGCTTCGAAACCAGACCACTTGTCATTAGCGATAGAGTATTCAGGATTCAAAAGCCCCGAAATCACGCATTTCCAGTCGCGCTTACGGACCCCACTACGGAACCGTTCCTCTCTGGGTGTCTCCGCATTTGATATCAACTTGTGGAACCAAGGGACTCGGATATAGCCTGACAAAATTAACAATTGCGCAATCTATTAAATGAGGGGGATATAGTACATACCGTCGTAAGAGATATCGTAGGCTCCCGCGCGAAGAAGCACCCCCGTCCCGGACACGATATAGTTCGATTGCCTCGCTTAAAGACGCAGGGGGCGCCCTTCCCCTTCGACTACAAGTACGATTTCGAGCATGTCAAGAAAGTTTGCCTCAGTTATAGACCCATTCTGGACAAGCCCTCCACGAGCGACGTCAGGGTAGTGTGATAAAAAGTGACATTGCGTCGACATCGTCAGGATTTGTGATTTTCGTGAACGTGGTAATGGGATTAGTTTAGAAAATAGTATAGGAAAGAGGTCGGGAAATTCCCAAATGCTTAACTTATATTGCTAAAGGTCTTTTAGAATAGAAGTAGGGGGGGGCTGAGATGATGGTTTGCGGAGGTCAAAGAGGGATTCGTGGATGGCCCTACAAGAAGTGGGGGGCAATAATTTTCCACCCAGCTTTGCCGACTGGGCACCCCTGTCTTCCGACCAATGAAATTCTCCAACAATCACGTGTCAGTTGGTAATGCGTAATGCGATCATGTCTCGACATGGACGAGAAGAGTATAATCTTTGAAGAAAAAAATTCATTGCACTTAGCGATCAATATAATCGGTTAGGTAACAGGACAGAGATCCTCCTTAGACATTTTCTATATAGTCTAGAGTTAATTTCTATGCGGTTGGAAGCCAAGACTTTGCTGCACCTTCTCCTACCCCCAGAATGAAAGTTGCGGTATTGTGGCATGTTACCGGTACCTGCAACGCTCGGCACACCCCCATTTTTATACGGCTTCCAGGGATATCAGTGGTCAGGTAAACTCAGTAACGCCTGCTCTATAATGGTGCGGGCAGCAAAGACCAGAGGATGCCTCAATATACCACCAATGATAGTCCAAACTTCTACAATACTGGTAACTCTATGAATGTGGAATCACTATACCATTACAGAAGCTGGGTCTCAACCCTAGTCTAGCTGTGGCCCTGTAACAGAGCTCTGGCATCTGGAAATTCAAGAGTGTCCCGTCGAAATTGTGGGGGGATGGCTAATGAAAGCCGAAGAATTTCAGAAGCCGGCATGACCGAGTGGTAAAGGTGGAGGTGATAATGCGTCTAGAATTCATGGGGATCTGGGGGTCGGCAAAGCATTTACCAAGTAGTAAGGGTTATTATTCGGGTGGAGAAGAGAGCCCGTGCTAACAACCCGCGATGTCAGTTTTCTGGTAGTGGTCAAGTTGTGCGACCAGGCCGGAGGATAAAGCACTGCAGGTACGTGTTTTTTCCCTACCATTGTGGCCCGAAAGGGGCAGTCTGCGACTAGTATGCTAGGTCCTTGTTGAAATAGATAGCTGGCAGAATGGAGAGGATTCCTCAGGATATATAGTGGGCCTTACAGGACCAGAAAAACACTATTGGCAAGCTCACTTAAACTCGTTGATATGGTGAAGATGCTATTGGCAATCATGTCCTCACAACCTATATCTATATTCGTTGGCACTCGGGAGGGATTTGCGGGAATGCAACGAGTCAGGTTTATTCATTGGCTCAATTAAATCCTTGAGAACTTTACGGGCACTCGAATATTTGTGACTAGAAGGCCCCATATCTCAAGAGCTGGAATAATTGAGGATCCCTCTAGCAGTATAAAGCCACCTCTCCTCTTAAGGCCTGCCTCAGCCGATCGCTAAAGGTAAATATTTTCGCTGTGTTTTCCGCGCCGTAATCCAAAGAGGGAAATTCGGGACGCCCTAGTAGCTTTCTCGATTATTACACTCGTAATGTCCTGATATTTGTGAGGCAACTGCTATTGCATACCGCGAAAATTCAGCTTTTTTTCCCTAATCTTGGCGGTATGCAATAGCAGCTGTGCTCACAAACGTCAGGACATTACGAGTACCGGTAGTTGTTTGTTGAGGTCAAGCGGTACAAGCCGAGTGTTGTACAAATATTCATCCCTAATGTGGGTACAAGTACCTGGTACAAGTATCTCTATTGGCCAATAAGAGTTTACCAGGAAGAATCCCTGCAAATATTCCTGTTTCTCCTCGGTGTTACAAACTGTGGGCTTGAAGGTTTAGATCCCAAGCTATTGCCAAGTAGCTCTTCGGATCAGGGATAGATTTAGGATTCCGATGCCTAATGAGGTTTGTCACTTGGTAGTTTTCTTGCTCTATCTAATCCTATTGTACCGGTACAAGACACGCCGGAAATGGTTTGATAGATCAGTTTCAAAAGACTCCTAACGAGTTCCCCCAGATCCATCCATCCACAAAGGGGAAGCGAGAACAGCCAGTTCTCCCAGTTGTCCGGCCACCCCCCCCTCCGACTATATGCGTTGATAAAAGAAGAACGCAAGGCACAAGAGGAGGGGCGACGGGTATTTCCTGCATTCCTGGCAATCTTTGGCAGTAGTTAGCGGTGGCGGCTGACGGGATCTCGCTAACTGGTAATTCTATTAACCTGCCACACTAAACCTATACTGGGCTAAAGCGCCGCTAATGGCTGATAATTTGATGGCAGATTTCATCTACCTTTGCTCTATCCCTGCTTTCCCGTGTCCCCAGTGTCCCACATCTCCAGCCCACTTTGCCCCACTTTGGACACAACCCCCCTGTTGCTCTCGCCAGCATCATAGGTACATTTCAGGCAGCTTTCCTTATGTTTTGTTGATGCTCACTATTCTTTCAAACCAGATCCTGCCACCCCTCCCTCTCCTCACCTACCAGCCCTGATGCCCCCTCTCTCCTACATGTCGTGAACAAAGTCACAATGTCGCCTGTGGTTAAAAAGACCTTCTGGTATGTGCATGAGGCATAGGATACTGTCACATATTGTGACTAAGCAAGGCAGATTTCACATGACTAATATTTATTAGTTATCAGGTATGTTGGTTTCACACTATGATGTCACTTGACTCATATTGAGTTATTATTATGACTGGTTGATTGTTTTACGACTCACAATGGTCAAGTCAGATGATGTAATGTGTTTTGCACAATGACCTATATTATGAGTCATGGGTTTCACCCATGCAAGTCGTTTTGGGTACATGAGTTGTTTTATGGGTTTTAATTGGTTAGCGGAGGTTGCACAGTTGACTCAAAAGAGTCAGCTAATGGATTTTACCCTATAACTCACTATGAGTCATAGAGGTTGTGTGACGCAAGGTGATGAGTTACCAGGGTTAGGGTTGTGGGAAGATAGCTATATGAGGGGCTTTGTTCCGACCAAGAGATAGGATCTTCCTTCAACCATCTAAGTACTTTTTTATACTTAAATTGCAATACAATTACTCTTGCTCTCTTTATATACTCCTCCTCTACCGTCGCCTACAAATGATACCTGGAGGGTATTGTGATTGTCTGAGTGTACAGGTTATCGATATTGGACTATTGTGATAGTTCTATTTAGAAAACAATCCTCTGTTCTTACTATCTGACAACATAGTAACCCTCAAGACAAGCAAGTCAGTCTTGTACTATCTTAAGGGATTGTATCTCTCCTCCCTTCAAGTGCCAGTGCACAAGAGTGAAACTCGCTTATGCAGGAGAAGACTGTCATTGCCTGTTCCATACCTGCTCAATAGCAGGATTGTTACAGATACAAGCATTTCTAAACCTCAATAAAATTGAATATAGGCACAGACTAATTTCGTGTGTGTACAAAAGAGTCCAGCATGATCTTTTTGATTCAGATAACGCATATCAAAGCAGCAATCAACCAATATACCAATGGTCCAAAGTTGTATGAATGGCTCTTACCAGACTCATAGTAGTGCCACTTCCATAAGGCTACCAGTTCGTTAACATTACAATCACGGATTATATTACCCAGATCTTGACTCAATTTGATATTCAAAGTGCCTACAGTATCTTGGCTGCAGTTAAACATAGCAGAGTGGAGATTAATCCTACACTTATCTTCAGACTTTCCAAGCTCAGCGTGGGTGAGACAGACCTCCCACAACTACCCAGTAACCTCGGGTTACCATTAGAAGCCAATTGCATCCTTCTTGTGGCAGAACAGGCAACTAGATGGTTAATGGATCCTGTCAGAAACCTATAAATACTAGATTTCCCACTATGTTCTGTTGGTCTCGAATGTTGTCAAGCCTTCCCCTACTTCCATTAAATTTCTAACTATGTAACAGGTAGTCTAGCAGAAGAGGGAATCCTTGGAGGATGCCTCTAACGAATATCAGCCCCCCAACATGGTTTCAGCATAACAGCAGCACACTGTGTGCCAGAAGGCCTCATGGGGAATCCAATCTGTTCCCTATCAAAGGCTGCAGTTACCACTATGTTCCAGCGCTCAGGCTTGTTAAGATATATGAATCTTAGCACCCCTACCGAACACTTAACTACCATAGATGCAAGGAATCAAGAGGCCCAAACCCTACTATAGATGTTTAGATTCCAGGACTCCACATATTGCTCAAGCTTTATCAACCTCAACCATAGCAAGCCAAATAGGATCAAAACTAGTACCTTAAGTAGTGCAAGATTGGCATTAATTGGCTACTGCCAGTTTCGGGCCCAGAGTGATCTCTTTCATTGATACTGTTAGGAACTTCGACAGAGAGGACTTGCTTCAAGTTGCTTTTCCACCTACATCTTCCAGCTGACTAGGATTGATTACTGTATCCCCACTTGCAAAGAGGAGTGGGAGTTGGCCTGGTCCTGATATCACACTCTACTCTCCTGGAAGTATAACTAATTTAGTGTGAATTGTGTAGATATGGCCACAATTTCAACAAGCCTGATGCCTTTCCCAAGATCATTGATTTATACCCCATTACTGTAGCAGCAAGAGTGGGCGTACCAAGGAGACGACATTTGAAACAGTCAACCCTGCCTCACTAGAAGGTATTTGGGACAGAAGCGCCCCCATATATCAAATCTGGATTATCAGAATCGAGTGATACTCCTTTGCTCAAGCTGGTGACTCTGGAGGCTGTGACTATGAGAATCAGGACAAGACCTATAAAGCTGCTGGATTGGTAATAGGCAAGACCTATGATGTAACGGGTACGTATAGTATTGTTATGGATGGATTTTCTTTCAGGATTAGTTTTGTTTCAGAATCAGAACCATGGGACTGTAACCTTGTTATACAGGAAGTATCGTTATTAATACCTACTTGTTTTATGTTTGGTTTTGGGATACCACGTTGTACCTCTCCCTGATCATTTTTTGGAAGTATCATTTGCTTATCCCCTTCTTTGAAATTTTGTTCTAAGGGATCATTCAATACCTTGATTGTTTTCTCTATTGTTTTATAGGATTAATTTGATACCAGAGTTGGTTTAAGATACGGGCTGTGCTTGTAGGACTTAGAAAGGGCAGACTACTACAGACAGCGTTTTCAATATATTTGTTTGAATAGTTACCTCTTCATTTCGCCACGATACTGAGAAGCTGCCAAACTCTTCAAGACCTTAGCCATAAAGTAAAAGGTTTTATCTAACACCCTTTCAGAGCCTCCGCTTGATCAATCTGCTTATCCCACTCTTAGCCTAAGGAATTCAAGTGCACAACTGGTACGGTTTCTTAGCGGTTTCAGTGTACCGTAACCGATAAGGAAACGTTACATACGAGGGATTCATTACATACGCAACCCCTTTACGCTTACTTTTACAAACAACCGTAGACTACGAATAGGCCCACGAAGACAACGGACAGATTCCACCGATAATTGACTCTCATATTCACCTCTCCACCAGAGAGCACCTCCCACACCTCGCCTGGTCAACTCCAGAAAATACCCTCTATGATGAAAACTCCATCTCACAATATCTATCTGGCATCCCTCCTTCCAAGCTGTCTGACTTTAAGGGGTTTGTGTCCATCTAGACGGACAGACGTTACACAATCCCCTCAGATGAGGCAATCTCTAAAAACGACACAGTCGCGTTAAAGCAGGTGTGGGAATGGCCGCTAGAGGAGTTCGAGGTTGTATATGGACCTTCAAAGACGGACCCTCATGGCAAGTACGTTCTTTAGAATTGTACCATGGGCTCCGATGAATCTTGGGGCTTTGGCCGTGGAGTGGTTTTATGAGTTGCTAGGTGCTGAAGGGGAATGTGGTGTCGAGAGGAAGCGGATGTTGAAGGAATTTAGATACCAAGTGCAGGATAAGCCATCGGGGACTATTGGTGAAGTCAGGTTTCCGGGAGAGTATTGGGTGGGCGTGGAAAAAGCGGTTGGTGGTTGAAATTGAGGTCGATACCAGGAGTGGTGGATTGTGGCAGCTGAAAGAGGCTGTTAAGGCTATTCAAGAGGTTGTTAAAGACTCAAAGGGGTCTTGGGGGTCTTGGGGCTTTTGTCGTTAGCCAGTTCACCTACTCTTATACCCACGGCAATAACGATACGGCGGCTGCTAACTTTTGACTACCTAGACCACCTCTGCAAGCCAGACCTTCAAATCCTTCCCTCCGATATCCCCTCCCACCCGACCTTCCAAACTTGGAAATCTAACCTCAAAGCCCTGGCTGCCTCCCACCGTACTATCATTATGAAAGTCTCTGGAATATTCGCAGAGCGCCCTTATGACGAGTCATTCTCCAAACTCACCGCCTCCCAGAAAGAGGATACAGTAATCGCCCTCGTCACGCCCTGGATCTCGGAGGTCCTTTCTATTTTCGGTCCTAAACGCGTCATCTAGGGGAGCGATTGGCCGGTTTGCAAGATGGGATTCGAAAAGATTTATCCGGCCGGAGAGTTAAGTGCATGAGAGACATGGCGCATACTGGTGACAAAGGTGATGCTAAAGTTAAGTCAGGATAAGGATGCGATGGAGAAGTTGTTTTCGGGAAATACAGCTAGGGTTTATAGACTTACTTGATGCACCTTATTGATGAGTGATGATATTAATAAGTGATAGTCCGCAGAGATGACGGACTGATGCTGGATGCAGGGTGTACTGTGGTCTGGATCAGATTCTTATGGTTAATGGGACGTGAGCTGTTCCCTTTTATATTTTTTCTTCAATCGAAGTGTGTTGGAAATGACAGTTGCATGACCTTGATTTTTTGGGGTGGGCACTCTATTCATTTCTGATTTTTTTCCCTTTTTTTCTTTTTCGTTGGGCCCCTTGCTTTCCCCGGGTTGCGCTATACCCCGTAGGGTTTGACGTGAGCCAGTGATAAAAAGAGCCTCATTTCCAGATCTCTTATCTGCCAAAGGTTTCCGATCCGATCACAGCACATCATTCGGGCTCGCTAGAATACTTATCTGAAAATTCACATAAAGCCTTCAATCATCAAGCAAATGCAAGACCCAGCACAAGTGTATAGATACAAACAGAAATCACCCTTCCCCAATGTTTATCATTACCCACCAGCCATCCCCCTTTATAAACCTGGATGAAAACAGAAGGGAGGTAAACTCGAGAAGTTGTATAACCCTAGAATCGAGAGGAAGATATACTTCTTTTTTTTGCGGTAAAGAAACACATTTCTATATTGATTTATTTACTATTTTCCGCCAGCTGCAGGAATGGCGCTCGTGGAAGTAGTGTTTGTAGCAACAGCGGCTGGAGTGGGGGTAGTGGCTCCGAAGTTGGTGCTGGCCAACCTGTTGGATAGATCGATCTGGGTTCCGATAGTGTTTGCCAAGTATGCTACGAGTAAGACGTCCTGTATATGAGTGTTGAACATTCTCTCGATGTCGACGGCTCACACTTTAAGTGCCAAACTAAGCGTGTTCATCAAGAACTTCCCAATAGGAACGGAGGCTTAGGTGTTGCCAAGCAAGTGCGGATGTCAGCATCTCCTCTCACTTCTACCCTAAGGGCAGGAAACATACGATGACTCTAGCCACATATTCACTAACTCTATCCACCATTTCCAGAACCTCCTCAAGTGCCTTCTCAAGTGCGTGGATGAACACCGAAAGTGGACGATATATAAGTCCTAATAGCGATGTCCTGACGGGGGACGGTAGACATGGCAAGATGAACGGCAGGGTGGGGGAAGGTGCCATCACCATTAGAGGCATAAAAATTCTGGATAAGAGCGCTTAAAAGATTGGGTTCTGGTGAGGCCGCATACCTGAGTATATTAATTAGCTATATTGAAAGGCACCTACCACGTAGGAGCATCTATCCTGCTCAAACATACCATTCAATGAGGACCTCCTTGGGATTCGCCTTCAGATGGACCCCTAACATGGTCTTGTGGTAGTCCATATCTACCCCAAACTTGACCACATCATCAATCAGTGTAATTTCCCTAAAATGGCGATTTCCGGAGACCTACCTGTTCTTGACTCTCGTTATGCCTGTCCGCAAAACAATTTCTAATCTGAACTTCAGCCCCATCCTCATTCCTCACACCCAAAAGCGTTCCAATAACCCTCTCCCGATCGACATTCCTCCTTAACGAATGGTCCAAGATAGATTAAGGGGCCTGAGCATTAATAACAACACTCAAAGGCGAGGTAGTGGCCTGGGCCGGTGGAACACTGACGACAGGAAGCATTCGAGCAAGGTGGATGTATGAATCTTTGTCGGCCATGCTGGGCAACGAGCCCCGGTTAGTGGGTAGCGATTATGGAGGGGGGGTGGCTGCGGGGTAGGTTGGCTGGCTTCGACGAAATTGACTGATGGTGGGGCAATTTTCAGAGCCTCAACTCATTTTGTCTATTGTGGGGAAGCTGGGTTGGCTTGGCAGGGCAAGCCCTAACCCCCCGTTACCCACTCTTACCACCCTTACGGGAACCCGACTCCTGATATTAGAGACCTACTCTACAGAACTTACTCCTTGTTCAATTCCTACAAGGTTACTGACAAACAATCCTGTAACAAAATCAACACAATTTTTACATGCCGCCCGGATCCAGAAGGCACGGCAGAGGCGAAGGGGGGTTTCAAAGAAGAGGAGGAAGCTGCGGAGGCAAAGGCGGTAGAGGCGGTCGAGGTGGTCGAGGAAGGACAGATCAAGGAAGAACCTCGATTAGAACTGAAAATCGATCGAAGAACTACGTTTTTCCTATCAATCAGCTCTAATATATGATCGCCCGACCCCTCTTTACCATTGGGGACAGCTCTAACAATTGCGCAATAGGATTCCGGAAGCTGAAGATCCCGATTCTAATCCCGAAACTTCAGGTGATCCTGAACTGCGCGTTTGCAATGACTCCGGGGAAGACTTAGGTAGCGACGACCCCGAATCGCGATCGGAAGATGACATAGTAGCAGCAAAACCTTACAACCTCCTACTCCAATCTCTGGTAACGAGCAATAAGTCTAACCAACATGATCCTAAATGCCGAAAACTTGATCACACACAAACCGAAGAGGATGGGATTATCTTGGAAGACGGTGAAAATTTAGCAAATGAGCCTGAGGAAGAGAAAGAGCCCGAAGAACAGGTCATAGACTTAGGCTCGGAGCAAACCACAAGCGGAAGAAGGATTGAAGGCCTAAAAGACCTGAATTTGAAGAAGGAGCTGGTCGCTGAAGAGCTGACGCCGCTACAGTGGTCATTAGGGCAGCTTGTCTTCAATTATGTGGATGTTTTATATGGTGAACGAACACTAGGCAATGCTGAAGAGTTACGGAGGATTTATTCCTTGCATGCACTGAATCATGTCCTAAAGTATGTTCCCACCCAAGTACTAGATCATCTTCATACCAATCAAAACTCAGGACCCGAGACCGAGTGCTAAAGAACAATGCCCCCCTAGCAAAGGCTACGGACGAGGAAATAGAGCTCAAAGATCAAGGCTTCACAAGGCCCAAAATCCTTTTCATACTACTAACACGAAGCGCTTGCGTGGAAGTAATAACTGCACCAGTCGACATACTACAACTAGAGTAACAAGTTCATCCTCCCTCGAATACCTAACACGTTGCCAACTATTCTAGGAAAACAAAAAGCACTTTTCAAGAAACATACTACACACCCCCGGATGCCGAGCGGATTAGCCCCAACAAGCCCGAAGACTTCCATGCTCCCTTTGGCGGTAACCACGACGACCTCTTCAGGTTAGACTTAAAATTAACTCGGAAAACTCTCAAGCACCCCAGTTAATTCTACAACTCCGATATAATCCTCGCTTCACCGCTTGGGTTGCGTATGACTTTGGTGATGAGTCCGACAAAAAAGCGCGACTACGATTTCCGTATAGAATTGGTGGTGGTGGATCAAGCCGACGCATTGCTTATGCAAAATCGGGATCACCTAGAGCATATCTTCAAACACCTCAATTTGATACCCAAGGACCGGTATGGTTGTGACTTTGGGCGCGTGCGGAACTGGTATTTAGACACTAATGAAAAATACTTCAGACAGATGTTGGTGCTCGGCGGGTTCGTGACACCGGAGATGATGAAGTTGTTTAATCAGAGTATGTTAAATGCTGCTTGGAAAGTGAAGACTCAAGCAGAGTATGCAGGGTCCATGATTGATTTGGGGGTTCAAGTTCAACAGGCAATGCCCCCTCCCGCTCCTAACCCAACAGTTCCTCTTACTGACTACCATATTACAGACATTCACAAGAATAGATCCTCCAACCTCAGCCGCAGACCCAGACGCCGGCTTCGACTTTTTCATAAAAGCAATCCTACCCTCACTCCCCCGAAACACCTCCACAAGTATATTAACCTTCCTGCCGAGTTACTTTGACTTTGTCCGAATGTGGAACCACCTCCACAGCACCCCTATCTCCGTCGGTGCCATCTCCGAAGAAACGCCCCTCTCCTCCGTCGCGCGCCCACTATCGCATTTCTTCACCGGCCGTCACTCGGTTCTTCTTTACAGTTGGCGAGCGCACCACTTCCGCCCCTACGACATCCGCAGAGTCACGCGGGTGGTATTCTACGCCCTACTAGATAATCGCGGGTGGGTTTATTGGGCGGAGCATTGGCGAGGGGAGGGTTACGGAGCAGCCGAAGGTCCGTGTGATATTCTCCAAGTGGAATGCTATAAGCTGGAGAGGGTCGTTGGTAGCAAGAGGGTCAGGGTTATGTGTACGGATAAAGGACCGTCCGGCGGACGTATGTGCATGTACAGATTAATAGGAGGGTTACTAGGAGTAGGGCGTCGAAGCGGAAGAGGGCGGACTTCATTTTTCATTTATTTTTCTTTTTTTCTCAAGTATAGTGGTGAAGGGGGGGACGGAAGCGGATTGATACCATCGCAGCTATGATAGTACTAATGGGGGAGTGGGATAGTAAGCACTGGTAGCGTGGATAGCAGGGGGGGTTTGCGTCGAGTTGAGGTATGTAGGTATGATAGGCGGGTAATAGGTGTAATATGTAAGGCAAGGTGACTTGAACTTGAGAAATGAAAGAGTTGGAGAGAGAGAGGGGAAAGGGGAAGGTTAAAGAAGACCCTACAGTACTTCTTAAGGTTACGGTAGTATTGATTTCAGAAATCAGAGACAAAACAAAATAAAGTAACAATCACAAATTCATGACAAGATATTCAAGCAACCGGTCGACGCTGCCGACATAATTCTCTACATCCTAGATGCTCAAGACCCCGAAGGCACCCGTTCCCGCGATGTGGAAAGACAAATAATGGGGGCTGATGGCAGCGAGAAACAACTAATCCTTATGCTGAACAAGATCGATCTCATGCCCGGAACGCCTGAAAGGGTGGTTGGATTATCTCCGCAGATACTCCCCAACACTGCCACTAAGGGCGAGCAGGTCTGCTGCGAATGCCCAGACATTTGATCATAAATCCTTGACGGTAGAGGGCACTTCAGCTACTCTTCTAGAGGCTCTAAAATCTTTTGCGCATGCCAAACAGCTCAATCAGTGGGTGTAATTGGATACCCGAATGTTGGGAAATCATCAGTTATCAACACCCTTACCGGCGGTTTAGGTGGCTTACGGACGGTCTATCCGACACGTGCTCAAGCGCCGTCACCACCAGCTTACGAGAAGTCAAGCTAGACAAAAAGCTCAAAATGGTGGCTCAAAGGGCGACCAGGCACACCTCATCCTCTTAAGCGCCCTCCAACCAATGCAAATCCTCGACCCAGTACCTGCAGTTGCCCTCCTTATCCGCCGGCTATCTACATCCCACAGGCTCTTTGAGAAACTCCTCCGCTTTTACAACCTCCCTCCCATCGTCGAATACTACCGCCACTGATCTCACAACAGACTTCCTAATGTAGCTCGCACGAAAGTGTGGGCGACTAGGTAAAGGAGGCATCCCCGACATCAAAGCGGCAAAGGTCGCCATAATGGATTGGAGAGATGGAAGGAGTCAAGGTTGGGTTGATCCCCCCAACCGCGTCCCTACGACTACCAAGGTGTCAAGCCGGCTACCACTGCCATAATGACTGACGATCGGAAAGAGATTGTTAAAGAGTCTGCTGAAGAGTTTAAATTGGAGGGACTGTGGGGTGAGGATTGGAATGCAGGTGGACAGGGCGAGGTGATGGAGATACAAGATTGATGATCCTGTGGTATCTTTTGTTTTTCTTTATATAAAAGCCTATATAGTGCTTGCTCCGAGTTTTTTTTTGTAGTGGTCCGCCATTGCGCTCTAGCTTTTCCGTAGATATGAGCTATGAATGTATAGTTCCCGCCGCCATGCTTGTAATATATTTCGCACACAAAACCTTAGCCTCGGCAGCCACCACAGACCCGCGGGGGGGAAGTCATAATCACTATCGTACTCGAGTACACTAGTGCTAGCTGAGCCGAAGCCCGAATGGGCACCCACCGGCGATACCGATGTAAAACCGGGAGGTGTACTGTACCTCTCACCACCCCCATTCATGATGAAAATAGCTTATCACACTAAAACCTTATAAGCAAAATAAAAGGTATAACCTCCCCTTTATATCTTCTCCCACCCTGTTCCTTCTTCCTTTGCTCTGCCCCTTCTACGAATCCTGAAAATTTGCGACCCGACATTCTCGGCGAACCTGCGCTACCTCTTTGTCGCCGAGACGGGCGGATATACCATCGAACAGCTTGAGCGGGTGAATATCCGCCCTCAAATACCTCGCCGATCGCGCGGATGATCCCATTGCGATTCCAGAAAGCAGGGATTTTCCGCACACCGCTCATGCAAGCTCTAGCGACCTTAGGGAGGGCAGCGGTATTGGAGGCAGAGGTATTGGAGACGGTGGTTTTGGGACTGCCTAGCTGGGTTGGGCGGGATTAGAATTCAATTAGGTATTGATGAAAAGAAGGGGAGAAGGGTCCTATTAACCTCATCATAGCTGGTCACTCGTCTAAAAAACTCAGAGTTCACTTCCTCATATCCCAACTAATCCTCCGAGCCGATCAGCCGCCACTGTATTACTGAATCCAACCAACAAACGTTGATCCTTTCCCCCGCACGTGACAGTTACGGGTACTCGAGTACTTCGCACAGGCACCCTGCCCACACACGTGACTCATACGAACTAGAGAGTCAATCTGTGGTACTAGATGAGCCGGAAGTTGACCTGCCAGAATGCCATGAACACACGCACCACTGCAGCAAATCACCTCGGAGGCCACTAAGTCCCCCTCCTTGCAACAAATGCTGTCCCTGTCTTCAGCTAGCCCCGACCCGAGAAGAGACCCGGCTCGACTGTCGCTGCTACACTCCCTGTAAAGGAATTCCAACCCTCTGAGCGCGGTATATCCATAGTTCTACCATTCCCACTCAGCTCCTCTGCCCCCTCCTCATGAAATCCATTTGCCCAGATTTCCCACTGGCCCTTGCACATTCGCCAATCCGGGGTGTGAGGTTCTTCGTGCTCGAGTAATTTCAACATCTGGTGGTGGAAGCCTCTTCCAGACTGATGCCTCCGCGTGAGAGAGAAATCAACCGTCTAAGGGGTAGCAGTGAGCGGCCCAATGGCATCTTCACATTCCAGCTCGGGGGTCTCTTCTAAAATACCAGGCGTTTCAATAAACCCACATGAGTTAACAAAGCCGATCACATCAACAACATTCCGATACCGAGAGGGAGCTGTGATCCTTCGAGCAACCCCATTCCAGAGTCCGATCTTCTGCGAAAAAAATGTGTCGTTATTGAATCCCAACTGCACTCCACAAACAATGTGATTATGCAAACAAAAAGCAAACCCTGTCAGAGCCTTCGAACAGACGTCGACATACACATAGATACAAGTATTGTGGCGCATGAGAGTCTTTATGACTTTCTATGGGTTTCGGCGACGATTGCGTACGCTTTTACGGAATAGAGAAGGAGACGTTTTAGTTAGCCCACATTATGGTATTCAAGAGAGAGGACAGCACCTCCGAGAAACAACAAGCATCGTGGGCATTTTTCCTCGTCTGAGAGGAATCGTCCCACCAGTCTTCGTTCATCGCTACTCTCATACTTGATCAAACTGATCAATTACGACCATCAAGCAATCGCCTTTCTTCTCCAGTTATCAGTCTTTACTTTCTTTAACTATCCTCTGCAGGCTACCTTCACCGGAAGCTCTGCAATCACAATTGCTAAATCCCCACAAAAGAACTCCTGACGGGGGAGACCCGGAAGAGTATGATACTATCATACCAATCGGACAACGTTAACCTTGAACTGCGTAAGCGTATTATCCGGCAAGACTTGGATTGAGGTTAGTGTGGATTTTCTTGAAGCTGCCCACCCACCGCCACCGATACGCCTACAACTGTGGCGAATCGGCGTTCTTTACGCCCTGCTGTTGTTTCAGTTTCCTTTTAACTCACTTTAGCTCCAATCCGAATTTTGCTTCATAATACGGCAGACTGCTGTCTCACTTACCCGATTTGAGCGCTAACTGAGAGTGGATAACGGACCGCCGGATGAGTATGATACGATATCCCAAATTCATGTGGCGCTTACCTAATCTTGGGGGCTAACCCAGCGGATTAAGGACGGTGAATATACAGTTGCCCCCGGCTATAATGAACCTGGACATAGTGAATCCCTGGCTATAATGAACGGCAAGAGCAGGAATATTCGGGCCCCACCAAATCTTGTTTGCTATAGTGAAAAAAGGCCCTATAGTGTAATGAACGGGGAATAGGGAATGAACAGGGGTAGTGGGGAAGAAGTTACATATGAACAATTTTGGCTATAGGGAACAAGAAAATAAGGATGAAAAATACGCATAGCACCTGGTCACCTGGAGTTCTGGGTACTAACTTAATCTTCCCATTCTCCTTCGATTCAAAGTGCTTCTTGTAGATTTCATGTTTCTCAAGTACTACTGTCCATGCACAACGCCACCTATTCTGTATAGCTCCGAATTGTCTAGCCATTGGGTGAATTTGGCCTGGCACCGCATATGGAAGAACTGACATTGAAGGGCATGACATGGCAGTGCTGGACTCAACCCCTTTCTGATTTGCATAACATTGTTGAATTCTGCTGCTTCTATTATGCCGGTGGAGTGGCTGGTTACCACTGTTGCCTCCCCTCACCGTTTTGTTACTACTCCTCATTCCAACACCACCTTAGTCAGCTTTGGTATAGTGAACACCTGGCTATAGTGAACGCTTAGGGCCCTGTTTTTGTCGTTCACTATAGCCAGGGGCGACTGTATTCGAGTATTAGGCCACTATTATTAGCGGACACCGGTTCGGCCTAGCTAGGATGGGCTTATAATACTCGTATCATATGATGCCCGTAAAAACTGGAATAATCGAGTCGTGTGCTGTGCAGTCAGAGTTGCCCCCCCCTGGTAAGGTCTGATGTTTTTTTTGTTTTCTTATGTCTCTCAGAGGGGCTGAGCCGCTCTTCTTTTGCTGTGTTTTTAGCCCCTTTTCTAAAGTAGGGAATTCTCAACGACATAGCACATGACTCGATTATTCCAGTTTTTACGGTACTCGTGTACGGTTCGCAGCTCACATTCTATTGTATAAGGAACGCTAAGGGTCCGGGGTTTTTTCGTTCATTATAGCGAGGTTTTGGAAGAAACTCCATTCCGAGGTCCGTTTATTTGAGAGCGAGGGTGGTTGCACTAAACTGTAAATTCACAGAGGGTTCCCATATACCAAGCTCCATCACAACCGGGTTGGCAGAATGAATTTATATTATCATAACCAGTCAACGATATCCAGAAAGCTCGCCTGGCCCTGGATATCAACGCATTTCCGTTCGTAGAGCGCTAAGGTATTCCCCCCTCTTCCTCTCCGGGCCTTCAGTCGTTGATTGTGAGGATTGAAAGAAAAAAAAGCCCTTCAGGAGATGCTCGCATTTACATGTTTAGAAGGCGTGGTCTTTGGAATTTGTTTCCCGTGGGCAAGGCACAACTTAAATTTTTTTTCTAATTCTTGGGGTTCGGCGGATTTTCAAGATGGGTGATATAAGAGGGTTTAGTTTTTCTCATTGAGAAGTTGATTATGCGGTGAAATGGGATCTGAATTTTTGAGAGTTGGTGATGACGGGACAGCGCCCGTCCAGGATTTGCTATGATAGTAACCTACTTCAAAGGATTGATTTTCACGGCTAGACCAAGCTCATTTTATATAAAGACTTGGCTGTCCAGCAGAGTACGGTATCCGAAATGTGCCATCTATCGTATCTTGTAACCAAGGTTGGGGGGCATCAGCCATACTAATAACAAATAACTTCAATTAAAACAGATATACTTAATACAGTCGAAGCATTACCGTAGATAATCTGGCAAAAGTCGGGTTGGCGCTATTAATATCAAATTTCGTACTAAGCACTCGGGGCACCAGCATTACATTTGTATGGCAACTAAACCGGATTAGGACGTTTGAGTGATATCTGGTGAGGATTTTTTTGGTGTCGGCAAGAAGTCGGACGCTTTCCAAACGGAGAACTGGCTTGTGTTACCGCGCCCGAAATACCCTTAACTTTACACCCGAGTACTATATGAAGGAAGCATTCCTATCAAGTCACTCTATCCCCTACTGAGGATTTTCTTGAACCCGCTCAATCACCGGGGTCCATAAATCCATGCCTAAACTATGGCGAATTCGCCTTCTTCTTCGCGCCACCCAGTTGGCTTGGTTGCCTGAGTTTCGCTTCAGCTCCAGTCCGACTCTTTGCCAGATTATACGATATCACAACACTATCATAATAGAACATCTAAAGTAATCTAGCCATTATGACTTTACGTTTCATGCAAGCAGCATACACTCGGGGCTATCAAAAGAACCATTATTGAAACATCATTCCGGTCAAAACTAGCAATAAACTAATCTAAAATATGTGCACTTTCATTCAGCACACTCCAAACGAAAGACTCCTTTCAACTTCTGCATAGAATGCTGATGAAGGTGAGAAAGCGCTGAAACGGGGTATCTGAGGTAAGAAGACTCCGCCAGAGCACATGTTTCCCTATCCGGCCCATTAGAAGAAATATCATACTTCCAGCAACCGGGGGCCAAAACTTATATAAGCAAAAGAAGCACGACACTAAAACCCCACCCAACCATACTAATATAAAAAAACAGTACAATTGAAAGGCAAAAAAAACAACGGACAGACAAAGGTAACAGAAAGTCCGATAAAGAAAAGGATAAAAATGATCTCCAGGAAATAAATACCTTACAACCATCGCCGCAATCCAAGACCTAGTCTAACTTAAAAAAAGCCATAACATGGGGGAGGGGTCAACGAACAGGGGGGCTCAACGAACACTCGACTAAAAATGACTTAGTAAGCTGCGATTTTGTTTGGGCTGTTCGTTGAGCCCCCCCTGTTCGTTGACCCCTCCCCCATGTTAATAAGCCTCTGAGTGGACCTTCCCTTCCCCCCAAACCACCAAATGTGATATCACAAAGTGTCGCAATCTCTTACTCTAAGTTAAGCGCGAACAAGGGGGGGGGTTGCCCAACTAACTCAACCCCTTTCACAAACACAATGCAATAGTATTTTCACGGTACCTTCCCCTCCCCTCCCAGTAGCTTAGGCGCCCGGGCGAACGAGGCAACCAACCTCCCTTTCCCAATAACTTATACCCTATACGGCTCCACACCACCACCACCACCGCCATCCCATCAATGATTCGCCGCCGACGAACAACCTTTTTTTGCGACCGGACTTGGCCAAGATTTCACGCCACTTTGTGACAACTGTATGATACGACGAGCATTTAAGCAAGTTCCTGTGCAGGCGAGGAAAAAGGGGCGGGGGCGAAGAGAGAGGGGGGTGGGGAAAGAAAAAGAGAAAAAAAATAAAAATATTTTTAACCTTGTGATCTCCTGCATTGTGGGGTAACTTTACAGTTTACGGGTGGGTCTCTCTTTTCTTTTCTTTTCTGGGTGGTCGGATGGATGGATTCCAGTATATAGGTGGTAGGACGCCATGGATGCATGGATGCATGGATGCATGGATGGACGGAGGGAGGGAGGGAGGGAGGGAGGGAGATGGACGATGATGATGATGATGATGATAATGGTGATGATCGATGGAAGAATTGATGGATGGCGATGGGGATGGGGATGGGATTTGTGATACGGATGATCTCGGAATACCATGCCCGCACTTGCTACCGGTAGGCGAGGCTCGCGGCCCAATCATATAGAATCACTCCCCCCCTCCACCTGGACAACTTTTCGCTTGTTTATTTGCTGTCGAGTGATGCCGCATGAGCAGACCTGGGGAGGCGATTCTTTTTTAGCACCCCAGGCGCAAAGGGATATAAACTCCTGATAATACCCACATAAGATCTCACAGCCAGATTAAAGGCAAAGGCTTCAATGCGGGTGAGTTTTTTGATGTTTGTTCCGCGTAGATAACGTGACTTAATTCATACACGGCGCACGACAGTTAAAGAAATGAAAAGAAAAAAGAAACCCCTCCCCTCCCAAAAAAGACCACTAATCCTGCAATTATCGTGCATCGTGCATCGCTTTATCGGTAGACAAACGTAAACAAGATACTTCCTCTTCCCTCCAAATATCCTCTTTACTGTACGGGAAAAAATAAAAAATAGGAATCCCCCATTTTGTACTGCATTTTAGAAAAAGCGGAAGTGATAAGAAAAAGAAGAAGAAGAAGAATACACGGGTCCCCCTGTAAAAGAAAGTGAAAGAAAAGAAAAGAAATCCCATTCAGAAAAAGGTAATAGTTGTTTGAAGAAAAACCGTATGAAAACCACAGAAAATCAACAGTACTCCACCTCCCTCCCCGCATCCCTCACCCATTTCCCTTCATCGAATCAAGTATCGACTAGGCTGCTACACCGAATATGAGCGCATTCAGAATAAAAGCATGAAATAAAAGATAAACCCAAGAGAGATCTAAAAGTGAGTTATGTAGTAAGGGTCATGAGAAGTATCAAAAGGTGAAAAGAAAAATAAAATAAGAATATACAAGCCATCGAAAAAACCAACATAGGACCCTTTTATCCTGTAAACATGGAATAGAAGAACAAATATCAAGTGGTGAAACTTAGACAGTGCATTCGACACTGCCCAATAGCCCGATGCCAGTTGGGAGAGCCCCCTCCGGCTCGACGCTCGTAGCAAGAACTGTATTCAAGGCTTGACCGAGCAGCGGTGCCGTAGCTGGATGTCCTGCAACTAGTGCTTCGAAAGCTTGGACCGTATTTTGTGCTGCATTGGGAGCAGCACTCCTCCTGACCGATCTCCTAACACCTACTCTCCCGGAAGCGGAAGCACCACTGGTGCTGCTCACTGAACTCGAAGCTCCTGCATCAGAAAGCGGTTTCGGCGCGATTTCCCTATATCCCCTGGTGGCCGTAGCTAAAGTAATAGTAGCAGATTCAGAGGAGCTCCGAGACGCTAATAGTGGAGTGATTGCATCCTGGATAGCTTTCTTTCTGGGGCCCAATTTCCCCTTATAATATTTGGCACGGATCGTCTTCCCAACCTTATAGGTCTTGGTAACACGAGGTTTCCCACCGCGATTGCGGATCCTCTGGCGAGCAAAGTCGGATAAAACTGCTTGGCCGGGAGAAGACGCCACACGTATCGATTCTAACCCCTCCATATCACTCTGCTCACGATCCTTTTCGATCGCCTCAGCCTTCTCAACCTCTCCGACTTCCTCTTGGCCCTCTTCAAGATTCCCTGCCTGTTCGTTATCCTCCTCCTCTTCTTCCTCCTCTTCCTCCGAAGTTGATTCTTCGGGGGGTGGGAGAGCAACCTTGCGAGCCACCCTACGAACACGATTCGAGCTAGCCTTTACCGACCTCTGAATCCCGACCGCTGTTTTCTTGACGGTAGCCCTGATAGCACCCTTTCCCTTAGCCGCCATAGTAGTCCCGGTTTTAGTGATCTTCATAGTCTTAGCCACAGCTCTAGTCTTGGTTACCACTTTGCCCTTAACAGTGGCTTTGCCTTTAACCGTCGCTCTACTCTTAGGGGCAGCTTTAGTTCTTGCTTTAGCCGAAGCCTGTTTACCCTTCGGGGTAGCCCGAGTCTTTCCTTTGGTGTTATCCTTGCCTTTGACGGGCGGAGACGCTCTCTGAAAGCCATCAGCTTTCTTCCCTAAGGCCCCACGGCAGTTGTCGGCTCCGCAATGACAGGTCTGTTGGCTAACACCAGTAAACCAATTGAAATTGTAGTCGTATGTGAGCTCCTCTCCAGCCTCGATCCCATCGTCTCCGGCAAACAGCGCCATTCTAGGTCTACCTTCGACTAGCCTATGGGATAATTAGCTCATCGTAAAAAGACACCGGGTTTCGGCCCAACTCACCATTTCTCCATTCGGCAATTAGGATCGCACGAATCTATGAATCAAAATATATTAGCCAATATGTTCAATATCCAGTGTGTATTCAGCTATCCGGCTCCGGCTTGACGAAAAAATCGAACCAAACCTGAGCATTGGTTCGGGACGGTTTTTTTTGCCAAGCCGGCTGTGATAGGTAATCTGTCCTTCAATCCAACAGGAATCATACTCACGATTGACAAATCGAGCGACCGAGCCTCTGGTTGCGTCGAGTATCATGTTTTGATGAAACAACATAAGGTAGTAGTTCTGATCCAGTAAGTATATGGAATAAGTGTATATGATAGACGAACAACATACCTTATTATCCTTGTAGACCTCAACCATTCTGCGTTCACTCTCTTCCTGAGTAATTATTTCACCGGTATACTCCACGATGATCTGATTGGGCATGAAGCTCCTTGTTGCCCTCAGGCCGTGGCCGCAGTTGGCAGTCTGGCCGCATCGTGAAATCAGCACACTGAAATTCCACCACATCCCCAATGGAAACAAAAGTGTACCTTGACAACTTCAACTCCTTCCGCAAACTTCGTTCCCGACTTCACCCTCTCTTTGAGGTCTGCAAAGGCTCTGTTTGTACAACGCTCAACTCCGACATTGCAGTTGCCTTCATCACATTCTACCCAGGTACACATATTCAGGCAGTTCTCGTCACAGCCGACGTCCTCAGCGCAAACGCACTTGGCTGTAGAAGCCTTCTCTTTTTTCCAATGGGAGGCGGCGTCGCCAATCAAAACATCTGTATATTACACAATCACACGCAGGCGCCGTTAGTCAATTGTACTATCTTATTTATCTTCATTGGGATTGCATCCATGAATCTACGGAAATGAGAAAATTCAAAAGAGGGTGGTGTACTATGATTCAGTTTCCTCCAATCCGGAATGGGCCCACACTTCCACGGACTGGGCGCAAACACGTTAAATGGGAGCTTGAAGTCCCTTTCGGTTTCCATAATCCTCGATCCGGTAAACATAGGCATGGGTAAGACGGACGACTTTTTTTTCTCCGTAACTTTTCCACGTTTTCTCGATCCCCCAGATGGGCGCCTTGTAACATCTATGTCTTGCTCTTGGCCCAAATATAGGCCTTGGTTCAGCCAGATCTTCTTCCTCTTCCTTGGGTTCATAGCCAGAGCTCCAGATGTACTATGCGTTAGGGATAGGGCCAACTGCTCATCGTGCTTGTCCTCGTCATAAGACAAAACCTTCCTAGCTCTTTTGCTAGACCTTAGAGCACCATCTTCACCCGACTCTTTTGAGGAGACGGCAGAAGTAGTAGTCGGGGTAGAATTCTGTAATTTGGGGCCGGCGCTTTTGGATCCAGCAGCCATTACCTCATGAGACCTCTTTCCGCGTGGTGGAGCCGGTGTGGTGGTCGCAGTGGGCTTCGCAGAAGTTGCGGCTGCAACCTGTATGCGTTGACTCTGGCGACGCGTCGCATTCGGGTTGGCTTCATGGACATCAGGAGTATTCGGGGGTTTGGGTTTGTCTGCCGATCTAAGGCTTCTCCTGCGAGCTGCATCTGGTGCTGTCTTCGACTCCTTTGTAGATTTAGTGGGGGCCGGTGTTGATGGTGTGCTGTCTCCGACTGTACGGGAGCGATCCCGTAGAATACGCGTGGTGCGCGTTTGCTCCTGCGCTCCATCACTGCTGCCACCGTGCTCTTCTTTGACATCTTCGGTAACATTTTCAGCTCCGTCGACCTCTATTGGCCCAGCTTCTGGTTCCTCGGTTGCTCCGACATCCGATTGCTCCGCGTTGATTGGGAGTAAATCTTTACCGGAATCAATGGGTTTGGGAATTATAGCATCGTCTGGTAAAACAACGGTATCTCTGTCCGGAGTAATGGACATACTAGTCGCGACAGTTGACTGATTGGTGACCGAAGTAGAAACAATAGAAGAAGCTGAAGACGACGGTTGCAGTGGGATCGAGTCGCTTGCTCGGTCCGGTGAGGGAGAACGGAGATTTGAATCCGCCCACATTTTTTCTGAAAAGGTACTACAACGCGAGCACCGTAGGCGAGGACAGCGTTGGGGAGAATGGGGGTGAGATGTGAAATGGCGGGATAGATATAAAAAAAGTTACAAGTAGTGAGTGAGACAGGGAGAAGGTTTGTGGGGAACCCAATTGGGTGAAGCGGTGGGACGGGGGTGCAAGGAAAGTTGAGAGGGTGACGGGAGGCGGTGGTGTTGTGTGGCCGAAGGGAGGAAGGGATGAGCGAGGGAGCGAGAGCAAGTGAGCGGAAGAAAGCAGAAGGAAGGAGAGGGCGAGAAATTGACCAAGACAACCACAGGAACGCAAAGAAAAAAGAAAACACGAAAGAGATCTCCTCCTCCCCCGTTGAGTGAGCTTCAGCTGCGATCCGCAGGTGGAGAGAAGAAAGGAGAGAAGAGGGGAGAGAAAAGAGAAAAGAAAGAGACTGATTGATGAGAAGAAGAGGGAAAGGAGGGAGAAAGAGGCTGGGCAGCAAGAGGAGGAGAAGTACTATGCGTGCATGTTACGGTGCTGTAGACTGCTCTATGGTAACGACCGTGAAGATTGGTTCCAGTTTAAAGCATGCTTCCATACAAAGTGCCTTAGAAGGCGAATCACCGTACGGTTCCTAGCCAAACTCGTCTTCCTCTCTATCCCTAACCTGTAAATCAGATACCTCATTCGTCCAAGACTCCCATGAAAAACCACAGATAAGCAGTATAAACCTTCCTCCACCACCTCCACCTCTTCCCACGGTATTGGCCCTGAGGGGGGTTAAGCGTAAAATGGTCCCTTCTCAATATTTATTCTAGCATTCCAGCAAGCCTTCCTGCCCAAGTTCAAGTGGGATGGAGGAGAATCACTGAATCCTTCGATACCAGCGCCATTTCAACATCACGGACAGCCCACCAAGTGGAGAGCCAATATTTATAACGCTGTGGACCAATCTCACGCATAGCCCTCCTATTTTCATCCCTCCCCGACTGCGCTGAAAGGGAGGCTTTGTGGCATTATTGCCTTTCCCCGCCGCCCATTTGCCGGTCATATCGAACATACACGCCAGTAATAAAAGGAAAAAAAGGGAACTTTCTATCCTTCCCGCGCCTCCTGATCACAAAAGTTTCCAATCAATCAACCGAGCAGAATACGGTGGTCTGGGGATTCCTCGATCCCCACCTCTTTCTTCCCCCTCAAAAAAAAGTTTCCCAAAGTGAGTGAGACCCCCCCCCCCCCACCACAAATATGTGAGAGGGTGTCGAAACCTCTTGGACAACAACAAGGGTGGTACAATGAGAATTCCAGGAAGGGAACTCTTGTGAAACTTGAAAAATAACGATACATAATCGTACCTATCTGATCCAGAAAGAAAGAAAGAAAAGCTATCTACCAGGTGTTCTCATGCCGAAGGTGATAAAATGAAAGACCGGGGAGGAGGCGCGAGAGCTGAAGAAAGGAGGAAATCATGAGGCGTGTTGGAAAAGAGTGTATATACAAGGCAAGCCCTTCCAACAATTCTACATGATCCCCCTCTCTCCCCACATAGGGGAATACCGCCATCGTACAGTGCGCCCCCTCTTCCACTCTTTTTTGACAAAAGTGATCCTTGCCATGCTCGACAATGGGCTCGCCCGCTCACCACTCCTCAACGTCTACTCCACCATGCTATATATCAGGTGTATATAGAACTACAGAATCCTTCGCAGAATAGATAGGATAGGAGAATTAAATAAGTGAGCATAATGGTCATGCTAAAAGCTTCTTGAAGGTGTAATCAAACATGCTCAATAGGATTGAGACCCGTTCCTCCAAAACCTCTATATCCTCCCCCTCCCCCAACCATGCCATTTGTAAGCCTGGCATTATCTTGCCCAAAGATTGGCCTTTCCCTCCAATTCCTTTATAAAATAAAAATACAGCAAAGAAAAGCCTACATTTCTAATATATGTCTACTATACCCCCCCCCATTTCCCACACCCTTTCCGTATACAATTACAACTTCCCTTTAATCCACCAGCAAAACAGGCCTACATGATCTGCTTATCGCCACCGGACCTTTTTGTCACACTCTTTACACACGCTGGAAGCTGCTCTTTCGGATCCGCACGAATCTCCTCCCTTACTCCTCTACGAGTCGAAGCTTATCATCCAGATATATACTTGGCGATTCATAAAAGTATTCGGACGCCTTGGCGCCAAGACACACCCCGAAATATCAGGTCTTGGCGCCAAGGCATCCGAATACTTTTATGAATGGCCATGTATATTATAATAAAGATGCCATTTTTTCTTACGATACTTACCGACCATGGATGGAGATTCAAGATAACGGGAAATCTCTGTTTATGCCCCTTCAGATCATGTGACCTCCTCCCCCTTACCCACTCGTTCCGGACCACCCCCCCCCCCCAGGCAGTACTGGAGGAAATTCCTGCGGCTTGGCTATCGGGATTACAGAAGACTGTACTTTGCTGTACTTTTCCCATCAAAGTTCTCCTCTGCGGCACGTCCTGCTCATGCGCCTTAGCCTGCAGTATTCGCTCGGGGCACAGGCAGGCGGGCAGGCATGCGGGGCTAAGCCTGGTTAAGCTAACCCAACCAGCTATCGGCATTCACAACTCTCTGACAACCACCGCCATAACAACATCCCAAGACAGATCCTAGGGTCGTTTATCGAAATGGAGGCATTGACGGTCGCTCGAATAAAATTCATAGTATCACAAGAGCTCACTCGACTACCCGCAACTGGCTGGGGTCATGCCATCTCCTCGCTCTTTTTTGGGGAGACCCGCCGTATAGCAGGAGATAAAACGAGTTGAATACTTTAGCTATGATAGTATTCCCGCTACAGATGTAATAATATACTACACTTCAAGCCTAGTTATACAAATACAGATAGATCTCCACATATTCACTTTCCTCGTCCTATACCCGGATCCACCCAATACAATTGATGCGAAAGAAGAAAAATAACATAAAAAAGGAAGAAAAATGACGTAGTATCAGACCTTCAAAGATATCCAGCAGTAAGAAGTGTAAAAGTAGAAAAGTAGAAGAGCGTAAGCTACAAATGTAATATAGATGTAAGGGAAACTAAAGCCATTAGGAAAAGAAGAAAAAGGCTTGGATAAAGCGAATGTGGGTATTAAATTTAAAAAGCCAGTACCCGCCGTTCTATTACTGGAACTGATTCATCTGCCCTTCTCCTGCCTCGTCTCCGTTTGTGCTTGACTCCCGTGGTTGCTGGCGCTCGAAACGCTGGTCACCAATTTGGTGATTACTCTTAAGCTCAATGTATCTACCTCTCGTTAGTTTATCACTCATCTTCGGAGGGGGGTGGGCAGCGTACGTTGGAGGTCGAGGCCTGCATAAAACTACAACAAAGTTGTAAAATGCATTTATTTGTGCAAATGGTCTATGTCGCTCACTTCTAACAAACTTGTGGCCGTGGAGATATTCCCTTGTTGTCTCTCCTCTTGCCATCAGAAATATATGGTATCCGAGCAATGCTAAAGGATAAGGTGCCGCTAGAGCACCGTATATAACCATCCCAAAGGGAACTTGCCACTCTCTTATTGCATCAGAGAATGAATGATTTGTTTGTTTTTTCCACTCATTGAGATGTACCAGCGACAACGCTAAAAGATAAAATGCTAATAAGGTAGCAGTTGAGACAAATGCAAAAAAGTACCGGTAGTTACGGCGTCCAACGCAGTTGTTAAGCCAGACACAGTGGTGGTCTTGAGTCTCTATGCAGTTATCGCATACACGGCAATGATGACAACGGGGCGGACGCCAAATCCGACAGGTTCGGCAGTATTTGATAGGGACTTCTAGATGCACTTGGCTTGGTTTTAACGGTTTAATTAATGCCCAACCATTCTCTGGAGGGACAGCTAGAGCATCATCCCTATCATCTGCCTCGAGAGGATGAACATTTCGTGGGTATACCTATCAGCTGTTAGTAAACATCAATCAGATTGTATGATAGGCGGAACCAACACCAGGATCTGATACAGATGCCTTGAGAAATGACATCATACATAAAAGATACAGATAACCGAATGTCACTGGCAGTGCTGGAGAGACATGTTTCCATAGCCATTTTGCACTAAGTGCATGTATTAGTTTCACATAATCTCACTCGAAGTTAGGGGCGCTCACGAGTAGACACAAAATAGACATGCCGGCAGTGTTACTAATACCGCAGTCAGAAGGTTCATCGGTGCGTCTCGAGCTGTTTGGAACCTTCCTCCAAGACAGAAAGCAGTCTTCCCGGGAAAGTATTCCCAGTTCTTTCTCTCGAGGGATTGTGGCTGCTGCTTGGGCTTGGCTACGCTTGAGCCCCGACTTGAGTTATCCAGCTTTGGCAGTTGGTTACCATTTGAATTATTCATAACAACCCTATGATCATTGCCGACGGGCTGTCGATTATCGAAGGAGGACTCGGGGGAGGTGTTGAGGGGCGAAACAGACGTTATTGACTGGGCTGTATGCATGGTGTGGCCAGTTGGAGATCCGGAGCCTGAGTGGACGTATTGAGCCCGATCATCGCTAGCTCGGTGTTGGTGAATGATCGGTTCATGCATTGATAACCCCAATACCGGAGGCCTGTCGGAACCCCCGTGTGCAGCCTGCGCAAAACCCCGTATCCGATTTTGCTCCGCCTCGTCTTCCTCCGTGACTTTCCCCCCCCGTTGCGCCTGCAGCTTTGTAGAGCTCATTGGTCGGTAAAATGCGTGACTTGTCAACGATGGGGCATGAGTTCTCGACGCGGAAGACGACGGCCTACCCCTTTGACTTCCACCAACCGATGATAGGCCTCTGCGAGAAGGTGGAGGGTTTGACCATCCTCTCGCAGCCGTAGATGTCGACATGGCCGTACTGGGTCGTGTGGAGAAGGCGTCGGGTTGCGGATCGCTTACGGAGACCCGGGTATTAGCACGGCCCAGACCGGGTTGAAGAGAAGAGCGGCGAGAAGAAGCATTCTGCGATAATTGCGCCTCGGCGAGACCCATTATATCGGAGGCAGTGTCGCTAACATCGGTCATCCGAGAAGAGATTACACTGTAAGCACCCCCATCGGGTTGGTCCTCATTGATTTCGTGTAAGGAGAGGGGAAGGCCGCCGTGTGTTGGGGAATTGAGAAATACAGCGGACAAAGGTGAGCCTCTCGGGGAGGCCATGACGAAAGGAGCGACAGTGGGAAAGGGTTGAAAGAGAAAGAGTGGAGAGGATCAAGGAGGATGGCAAGGGGGGAGGATGAGGTGGATTGAGTTGAGGTAGCACAAACGTTAATAAGCAAAACCATACGCTAAAGGTTTTGTAAACTGGGAGAAATGGAGCAATGGAGGGGCTTAGGGTCAACCCATGTGGGCAAACAAGTTATTGACTTTTTATTATCAGTCTCCTGACACGAATGTGATTCTCACTTATTAGGAAGAAAATGGGAGTTGGTTGGCTTTTTGTTTGGGGGGAGGGAGAAGGTAGGACTGCGCTGGAATGCAGTTGGGGAAAATTGCATTTGGGAGCCCAAATCTGGGGAGAACGGGACACGAATGATAAATTGGAAGCACCGATATGAGCTGTAACCGGTAACTGCAACGTGGATAGAATTGGTTATCGGAAATTATCACGTCACTTGTCCAGGGGAGCGTCAGAGCCTCACGGGAAGCTGTCATACGGAGAAGAGTCTACAAAGGGAGCGAACGAATGTCGTGGAAGGGATAACGGGAGTGGACAGAGGACAAACATTGTAGGGGAAGATTTTTTTTTTTTCCCAGGAGGGGTGTCGATAGTGTGCGATATTGGTATTGATGTCTCTACGGGTGGGAGATGAGGGGGAGGGGTTTTGGCATGACTGGAGGGGCCTGTGTAGTAGCAGCGCAGTAGTCCATGCTATCGTACAGGTGCTATGAAATGTAGTTTCTAGTACTTGTATCGTTGCTTGCCCTGCACAGGCAGGAGAATGGCGGTGGGGGCGACCTGCCAGTGTCGCGTGTGGCATTGGAGTGTCTAGTGCTGTGCTGTACTCGAGGATGGTGTGCTACAGCGTACGAGTGGTACCGGCATGGCATTGCACAGACTTTAAACCAACAAGCTGTCATGTTCTCTCACGCTTGTATCATACCGCTACGGTAGAGTTCCCTTTTTCACACAGTACGGTGACGGAAAGTGAAAAAGTGCGTTGTGGCGGTGCGGGCCAGCTTTATTGTATGAGAGCACACCGCCACACATACCCATCACTTTCCGTCGCTCCCTGGGCAATGGAGCTGGAGCGACCGTGGGAGCACTGTACTCGAGTAGTACGAGCACCAATACCGGTATCGTAAGCGAGAATTGCACGGAAATGAGTTCCATCTGATATATTGTCTACGAGTAGCGGTGCCGGTCTGGTGTCCGCTCGTTGAGGTGTAGGAAGGGGACATGTGCCTGAAGCACCGAAAGTCATCCATCCACTTGGCAGCATTCTCTGCAAGTTGTTGGCGCATGCCTGCTGCTTGTGTTACGCGATTGGGTTGCCAGAGCAGCAAAGCTGAAAACTTCCCTAAACGCGAGAACCTACGAGACCTGACATCTGGCCTGTTCGTCATCCCTTTTCATTTTCTTTCTTCTTTTGGATCTCCTCCCCTTCTCATCATCGCACAACACCATATAATTCTCCGTTTCATCGACTGGAACATATCTCATGGGTCCCTCTTCTATGCACTAAAAACTTCCTATTGTCTGACCCGGACTCCTTTTCCACTTGGCAATTTTTCACCAACAAGGCTCTCCTGAGCCTCACCACCTTGATCCGCGCTCCTTTTGCACAACCCATCTAGCACGAAACAATCATGTCGGCTAAACCACCCGCTCGGCTAGCCGTGGACGAGAAAGGATACGGCCGTGCCCATTCAAGAAGCCCCTCACCATCCCGTAGGAAAAAGGCAAATAAATCAAAGAAGCAGGAGGATAGTCCCCGTCCCCTTAGCAAGGGCCATTCTGGTTCACAGAAGCCGGAGACCAATCCCCCGAAACAAACCCTGGAGCAGAAATCCAAAGATAATGATATCTTCTTGCTACCGTCATCTGACTATCAAATACTTGGCATCCTGACGGTAATTGGTGTCTGCATTCGGCTGTTCAAGATCTCTCAACCTTCAAGTGTGGTATTCGACGAAGTGCAGTAAGTCCACCTCCCCAAACGGCGGTGCAAGGTGTGGGGGGTGTACTCTTGTGACAATGGCGAGTGGGGGTGCTATCGCGGCGGTATGCCGAGCTTGTAATGGAAGGAGAAAGGTGGTTATCGACATGACAGGGGCTAACATGTATTGAAGCTTCGGGGGGTTCGCTACCAAATATATCAAGGGACGCTTCTTTATGGACGTTCATCCACCTCTTGCCAAACTCCTGATCACACTTGCCGGATGGTTGGCTGGATTCGACGGGAGCTTCGATTTCAAGGAAATTGGAAAGGATTACCTTGCAACTGGTGTGCCTTATGTGGCCATGAGAATGTTGCCAGCGGTGTTGGGGGTCTTTGTTGTCCCCATCATCTTCCTAACTCTTAAAGCCGCTGGTAGCTCAACGGCAGCTGCCTCTCTCGGCGCCGGGCTTGTCATCTTTGGTCTGTGCTCCCTGTCACCTGTGAATTTCCGAATCAAGCTGATGGGGATGGATGTGTTGTAGAAAACGGCCTTATTACTCAGTCTCGGTTGATTCTGTTGGATTCCCCTCTAGTTGCGTTCACTGCCTTTACAGCTTTGGCCTGGACTTCCTTTTTAAATGTCCATGAACAAGGTGCTTCGAAAGCGTTTGGACCCAATTGGTGGCTCTGGTTAGCAATGACGGGGCTCGGTCTTGGTGCTACGGTCAGTGTTAAGTGGGTTGGTTTGTTCACCATCGCTTGGGTTGGGAGCCTAACTGTCCTGCAATTGTGGTTCTTGCTTGGAGATGTTAAAAGTGTTACTCCGGTAAGTCCCTCATTCGGGGTTGTACACTTCCGAGTTTGCCTGCTAACAACAATATTAGCGTTTGTGGTTCAAACATTTTTTTGCTCGTGTTTTCTGTCTTATCATCATACCACTCGGGTTCTATATGTTCATGTTTGCTATTCACTTCCTGTGTCTAGCAAACCCCGGCGACGGTGACGGCTTTATGTCTTCTGAGTTCCAAGCTACCCTCAATTCTAAGGGAATGCACAGTGTTCCTGCTGATGTCGCGTTTGGTTCTCGCATCTCTCTACGACACCACAACACACAAGGGGGATACCTTCATTCTCACGGTCATATGTATCCAACTGGATCGAAACAGCAGCAGATCACACTTTATCCACACAAGGACGAAAACAACCAATGGATTCTGGAGAACGAGACCAACCCAGACACCGGCATCGAGGGATACGATGTCATCACGCCACCCAACTTGGTTTTTGATGGCGCTGCCGTTAAACTTTACCATATAAGTACTGATAGGAGATTGCATTCACATGATGTTCGGCCACCCGTTACGGAGGAGGATTGGCAAAATGAGGCTTCGTAAGTCGTAAAATCAATGCCACAAGGGTTTCGTGCTGACGATTTGTGCAGCGCTTATGGGTACAAGGGATTTGAGGGGGATGCCAATGACCTTTTCCGGGTCGAAATTGTGAAGCATCTTTCTAGTGGGTCTGAGGCGAAGAAACGTCTTAGAACTATTCAGACAAAATTCAAGCTTGTCCATGTAATGACTGGGTGTGTATTGTTTTCACACAAAGTCAAGCTTCCGGATTGGGGTTTTGAGCAACAAGAAGTCACTTGTGCCAAGGGTGCTACTCTTCCGAATAGTGTTTGGTACATTGAAAACAATGAACACCCACAACGTAGGATTTCCAAGCAATCATGCCAGGGTATATAGTTCCGTGCTAATCCACCTTTATAGTCCAGGAGGGTGCTGAGCTTGTTAATTATAAGAACCCTGGTTTCTTTGGTAAATTCTGGGAGCTTCAGAAGGTAATGTGGCGTACAAACGCCGGTCTGGTTGAATATCATGCATGGGACTCCCGTCCTCCGTCATGGCCGGTTCTTCGTAGGGGTATCAATTTCTGGGGCAAGGATCACCGACAAATCTACCTCATCGGGAATCCAGTCATTTGGTGGTCATCAACCGCAGCCATCGCGATGTATCTTTCCTTCAAAGCATTCGCGGTCCTTAGATGGCAACGTGGATATGCCGATTACTCTTTGACGAACTTCCGCAGGTTCGATTTCGAAGTCGGCATTGCTGTATTGGGCTGGGGCTTGCACTACTTTCCATTTTATCTGATGGAGAGGCAGCTTTTCCTCCATCACTACTTCCCGGCACTTTATTTCGCCATAATCGCACTTTGTCAAGTCTTTGACTTTGTCACAGCAAGGATTGGAGCTCTTGGGCTGAACCGCAGACCCGCCATTGGCTGGACAGCTGCAACCGTGTTCCTTGGGCTCAGCATCGCCGCTTTTACTCTCTATGCCCCTCTTGCCTACGGGAGTCCCTGGACAAAAGCTCAGTGCGCCAGGGTTAAGCTCTTCGAAGCCTGGGATTGGGATTGTAATACTTTCCACAATTCGGTATGATCCTTACACTCAAGGGATGTTTTCTTGCGGTACTAACTCTGGCTCCAGTTGTCCGAGTACGAGAATATTGTCGCCGCCCCGTCGGAAGCTCTGACCTCAACACCAGTCCCCGCTGTTGCCGACCCCCACAATCCCCAGGGGAGAGAAGGTGAAGTGCAGCAACCGAATACTACCCCGCTGGCTGAGGAACTGAGGGAGGCCCACCAAATCCCTGCTGCTGGTATGCCTGAACGTCAGAAGGTTGTTGCGCAGGAGGAGCGGATTGAATACAGAGATCAAGATGGCAACATTCTTAACGAAGAGCAAGTGAAGGCTCTTGAGGGAAAGGTTGAGTTCCACACTCGATATGAGACTAGAACTAGATTACTTGATGAAGCTGGTAATGAGGTTCCAGCTGAGAGCAGCGGAGTCGCGGGGCCATTGGTAGACGGCGCGAACCCTGAGACACCAAAAGTGGAGCCATTGGAGAGTGGATTACCCCCACGAGTGGATGCCGAAACCGAGAGTGAGGTGGATGCGGAGAAGAGGCGGGTGGAAGCCAGCCCCGCTAGTGATGGGCTACATGAGACGTAGTAGACTTATTTTCTATCTTTCCTTTCTTTCGGCAATATTGGTCCTGCGGGGGGAGTGTAAGGGAGCTCACGGTAGTGTTGGTGGGTCAGGATGGCGCAGTGTCCGAGGAATGAGTAATGGGTCTTGCTTCTACATATGGACTGAAATATTTGGAACGGGGTGTTTTTTTGGTCTGCGACATCTAGGGAAGGGAGGTGTTCGTTTTGTTTTTTGTTTTTAAAAAAAATCCACAGAAAATACTAGTAATTTCTCTTTCTTTTCTTGCAACCACCCCTGCTAACCCCCGCGTACTTCATCGACATTGGCTTCCTTTTTTTCGGCATGTAAGGTCTCTCTACTACTTCCCCCGGAAATGGTGAGGTTTATGTCTGCGGTTAAGATTGTGATGGGAGATAATTGGGGAAAAAGCCAGACATGCAGTCCCGGTACACATGATACCACGGCGCAGACGACTAGTTTTCCTGTGAAGATGTGACATGGAATTTACGGAGGAGTGAAAAATCGACAGCCGCGATCAATAAGAGTATCATAGGAGAACCCCTACCCAAGTGCAAGATACCCATCACCTCACCTCACCTCCCTTCCTTCCTCCAGGGGAACACCAATCGAGCAAGTAAAGTAATAGGTGGCTTACTGCAACGCGCTGTGGCTGCAGTCCGATAGGATGAAACCTTAGTGAACACACTTAAAACCGCGCGACAAGAAGCAAAATAAAAATAAAAATAAAACAAGAAATCACCGGATATGGCCCTTACTACAGGTACAGTACCGACTCTCTTCTTTTCTTTTCTTTTCCCACGATATGATGCATACGTTAGCTAGAGCGATATCATACAACAATTGACTGCACCGGTGTAATGCGATAATACCATCCCCACACCGCACTTTCCCCCACCCATCCATCCATCCTCCTCCTCCTCCTCACCCCGCGCTCTGATAGATAGCGCAATTCATGACGCCCGCCCGCCCCATCACAAGAGAGCATGGAAAGTGCAGTCCGATGCGATGTGGATTCCCGGCGTGGTTATCGTACTGTAGTTTGCATATATCACACAGCCCCTCCCAACTAGTCCAACCAATAAGGCTGCTTGCTACAGAAGCAATCGGGATCGCATGATGATTATCATAATAAACCCTGAGACTTAATAATACAATGGGCAAATTAGCAAACTTAATATTCCAAGATTTGGTCGCTGTTAAGACAAAAAACCGAGTATGGAGGCCTTGGAAGGCATTTTCTTCTAAGAGGGCGGGGTGCGGGGGTCTCAAGCCAGTTCTTTCAGTGGTCGGTCTCCTAGCGATGGACGGTCTGCTATTGGAAGGGGGGGGGGAGGGCGGAGGTGCTGGGTAGATTGTGTCGGAAAACGACGGCGAGATCTTTGTATTGGGTGTTGGGTAGGTCTGGTATGATTGATGGTATCATACTGGCAATTGTACCGTACTTGAAACCGTTGGATCGTTGAGAAAAATACTTTGAAAGGTTGGAAGAAAGGAGGACAACTGCTTCGGTTGTCGTCATGGTATTGGTCTTCTTGGCATTCGTTGGGTATCATACCCTGTGAGAAACTAGAGAGAGAGTCAACATGTTAAGTTAATACTAGATGAGCTGGAAGTCGACCTGCCAGAATGCCATGACTATCGTACAGCAAATGACCTCGGCGGCCACTAAGTCCCCCCTCCTCGAAACAAATGCTGTCCCGGTCTATGGCTAACTTTGACCAGGGAGAGAGCGACTCGACTGTCGCTGCTACGCGCTCTGTAAAGGAATTCTAACCCTCTGAGCGCGGTATCATCATAGTTCTACTGTATCATTCCCACGCAGCTCCTCTGCCCCCCCTCCTCATGAAATCCATATGCCCGGATTCCCCATTCGCCCTTACTTACACATTCGCCAATCCGGGATGTGAGGTCCTTCGTGCTCGAGTAATTTTAACATCTGGTGGTGGAGGCCTCTTCCAGACCTAATCCCTCCGCGTGAGAGAGAGCAGTGAGCGGCCCAATGGCTCGGGGGTCTCTTCTAAAATATGATATCGTACCAAATATTTCAATAAACCCACTCACCCGAGTTAGCAAAGCCGATTACAACCAACCAGATTCCGATACCGAGAGGGAGCGTTGTTGAGCTTTCGGGCAACCCCCATTCCAGAGTTCGATCTTCCGTGGAAAAAATGTGCCGTTATTGAAAGCTAACTGTAACTTACGAGTGCTCTACAAACAATGTGGTTATGTAAACAAAAAATAAAGCCCGTCAGAGTCTTCGAGTACCGGTACTCGAGTAGAAGAAAAATCTGCTAGGACGTTGGAGTTGCCTCTCCTAGTAAGACGCCTCGTATATTCCTTTTCTTTTGTCTCAACTGGGGCTGAGTTTGCGGTGTTTTCCCCTCGCGTAGCTCAGAAGGGAAATTCCAACGTCCTAAAGTTAGCACTATTCGAGTTTTTACGGTACTCGGATACCAGGGCTAGTCCGCGAACACAGGGCTGACAAAGCTAACGACGATATTAGGAATAGCGCACGCACTAAGGGGTGTGTGTTGAAAACCAGAAGAATTCCTCGAACGCTTTCTGCTTTACTATTGGTTGAACTATCTATTCAAGGTTTCTATTGGATATTTACCACTTTAGCTCATGCTCAGAATAAATCCTGGTGTTCGCGGACTAACCCTGACACCCGAGTACTCGAGTACACTGTGGCGAATGGGCGTTCTTTACGCCCTTGCTGTTAGTTCAGTTGCCTTTTTTTTTTAATTCACCTTACTAGCTCCAATCCGAATTTTGCCTGATACTTGTACTTGTAATACCGGTAGACTGCTCTCTGACTTACCCAATTTGAGCGCTAACTGAGAGTGGATAACGGACACCGGCGGATGTATGATATCCCAAATTCATGTGGCGCTTACGTAATCTTGGGGAGCTAACCCCATAGCTGAGCATATTAGACCACTATTATTAGAGGACCCCGGTTCGGCCTAGCTATGGATGGGCTTATTACCGTAAAAACTAAAATAAACCAAAAATGTGCTATGTAGTCCAGAATTCCCTACTTTGGAAAAGGGGCGAAAAACACTGCAAAAAAAAAGAGCTGTTCAGCCGCTCTGAAGGAGGTATAAAAGCAAAAAAACAAACAGACCTTACCAGAGGAGGCAAGTCCAACGACATAGCACATTTTTCGTTTATTTTAGTTTTTACGGTACTCGTATCGTGCTCGAGCATAGTTCATTCTATCGTATAAGGAACGCTAAGGGTCTGTTTTTTTTTCCGTTCATTATATCGAGGTTCTGGAAGAAATTCCATAGCGAGGTTCCGTTTATTTATTTGGGGGCGAGGGGTTGCAGTAAACAAATATAAATTCACAGAAGGTTCCCATATGGCTGATACCTCCAACCTTGGCTACAAGATAGATGTCACAGTTCGGATACTCTGCTGGACAGCCAAGTTTTTATAAAATGAGTTTGGTCTAGCCGTGGAAATCAATCCTTTGAAGTAGATTACTAGGAAAATCCTGGACGAGCGCTGTCCCGTCATCAACGCTCAAAAAATAATAATCAGATCCCATTCACCGAATAATCTTTTCAATGACAAAAACCAAACCCTCGATCACCCATCTTGAAAATCCAGCGAACCCCAAGAATTAAAAAATAAAAGTTGTGCCTCGCCCAGGGGAAACAAATTCCAACGACCACGCCTTCTAAACATGTAAATTTAATGCAAACGTCTCCTGAAGGCTTTTTTTTTTCCTTTCAATCCTTACAATCAAAGATAGAAAAAGGCCCGGAGGGGAAGAAGAAGGAATAGCTTAGCGCTCTACGCACGGAAATTCATTGATATCCAGGGCCAGGCGGAAAAAAAGCTTTCTGGATATCGTTGACTGGTTATGAAAATAATATTAATTCATTCTGCCAACCCGGTTGTTGTGATGGCGCTCGGTATACTAATATTAATAACTTTAATTAAAACAGATATACTTAATACAGTCTAAGTATTACCGTAGGTATAATGTGTCACCGAGAATTAGAGAACCAGTTTTGTTATAGCGTGTACTCCTAATCCGTGCGGTGACCATATCAATCCACAAGACGTGTGAAATAAATTAAAAGCAAACAAAAAGGACAAGAAAGCTTTCAGAAGCCAGTGCCATCGCTGCTATCCCGCCTGGAGCCCCATGGGCTATCACATTCACCCTGCCCAAAGGCTCTCAAGTAATGACCAGTACTGTCGGATCACTTCCGGTAAAGGCGTTCTGTGGTGGCTGTCTGGCAAGAGACTTTCGGTTGATCAAAGACTGTTCAGAAAACAAAAGATAGACACAAAGCAAAACCACACTCAAAGGTGAAACTATCCTTAAGAACCGCGGCTGCCGCCTCCCCTGTCCGGTTGTTCGCAGACATGCCCCTTTTCTCCCACGAACCTATGCTAAATGCCAAGTTTTTTTTGTTTATGATACACAAAACCACGATAACATCATGTGGTGTTTCTCACCATTTCTCACCATCCCATTTACCCGTCCGACAGTACTGTTACGGTTTAAAATTGACTTTTTTAACTTGCTTGTTTTCTACCTTATCTGCGATTAACTTTGGCTAAATAGATAGTCAGTCATGGTCTTGGCTTTGTGTGGTTTTGCGGTTCTGCAGGGGTGGCTGTTGCCTAGGCTTTCTTTGCGACGGGAATTTTCTGTTTTGTGCGGTTTGCCGGGTTGGTTTTGCGACATAGCTTAGTGAATTTAGAATGATCGTGACTTGTGTATGTGGTTTTGTTTTCTACTTGAGTGTTCTTTGAAAGTGACAGTTGTTTTAACGTACTTCTCGACTTCGGTAAAGTAGATACTATTTCACGGATTTTCTTACTTTCAGTACTTGTATGATTGCTAGAGTCTCTCTAACAGTTCAACAAAAAAGAAACAAGGGAAAGAAAGTTAAGGGGAATAGAAAGAAATAGGTCAAACATTTTTTTCCCCAACACCAGAGGTACTAGCTATCAATGCTCCCAACACCATCCATGGTATTTCCTTTCCTTTCTCTTGCATTGATTCCATTTCCCAGTGCTTCAACCACACAAATTAGAAGGCCAAAATACCAATATCATCTTACAAGTGGTTCTTTTCAGGGTGAGCATCTCCCTCTCGTGCCAAACTCAATTGTCTCAGAAGATCAACAATGCTCTCATCTTGTACCTGTTAGTCTTCACTGAAGTATCACACTGACTTGAATAATGGAAAAGTATGCTATCTACTTACCATCTAGTTCATCAAGTTCAGCAAGGGTTGTAGGAAACTTTTTGCAAGTGAGATCAGCTGTATTGAGAAAAGGGCGAATCTTGTCGGTTGGAGATTTGGCATGAGAGTTGATAATGCGGGCCGGAGTGTTGGCATCACTATTTTTCAAATTGTAAGCTAGTACTAAACACTAGAATAAATTTTTGAAAAAAAGAACAAAGGAAATCATACTTTTGCTTGATAAGTTTGTCCTGATCAAGCATTAGTTTAGCTATCTCACCAGTTTGCCGAATGATGTGGCTAATGTCAAATAAGTTCTTTCTGATCTTTCCATCCATTTGAGTGATGTATCCATCCACAGGGGTGATCCTTCCATCCATTTGGGTAACCCTTCTATGCCTTTTTGTAATTCTTTCATCTATATAGGCAAGCAGTCTGACAGCAACGATGCTGATTTTTGTCTGGTGATCAAGGTGGGCTGAAATACTAGCTAGTAACAATTCATCTGTAACTTGTACACATGTTCCGATAACAGTACACAAGCTTTGTTGATTCAAGTTGCTTTAGACCAGCTAGGTTGGATTTTCTTTGCTTTCATTGTTTTTCAAAAATTGTTATCCTTTTCTTGTATTTTGTTGGTTGGTTTATTTTGTCTTCCTTTTTTCCCAAATACAGAATCTTTTTTTCTTGGGAGTTACTTTGCTTTACTTATTATTAAGTCCTATTTCCTGATCTGGTTCGCCTTCAATTTCATGAAGATTTGGAAATTTTATTGATTTTTTGAATACATGAGATCCAGCATCAACATGCAGCCATACAAGTGATAGAATCACAAATTCTATTTTCAGTTTTAGTAAACTTCTTCTTGCAATTAAATATTTGAATTCTTTTGCATTGGTGTACAATTAGTCCAGATCCTGTCATTTCTATTACCAAACAAGCAAATCGTAGAAGAAGAAGTAAATATCTTATAATGAATCATACTGCAGTTTGCTGAAGAGACTTCTAAACATGAAGGGCTTCTAAACACTTAGGTATTGTTCTTCAAGATATGTGATGTATTTCTGAACACTGGAGTATTAGAGCTGATATCTGATATCCAAGTTTAGCTATAGAGGTGCCTGCTGACAGCAGGTTGATGGTCAGTTCCTAGGTCAAACACTGGCAGGTCCCCACTGGAGGTATTATGGTCAGTTGGTTTGGATAATCTAGTAGCTGACATCTCCATAGATGCAGGAACAGATCAATGATGCAATATGCTTAAACTAACTGTAACAAACAATATCCAATATTATTTGCTCACAGGGGGTAACGAATTACATTGGGAATTGTTGTATTGACTATCACAATAGTCGTCCTGTCAGAGGGTCTTTTCCCAATAGGACTATGAGGTACAAAGTCCAATCACAAGAGAACTAGAGACTAGTGTTCCAGTTAAGATGGCAGATAAAAAGTAAAGTAGAAAGGTGTATATCTTGCTGGACAGGATGGTTCTTGTCAAAGGCCTAAGCCCATGCCCCACTGCTCAAATGTTGTTTTACTTAGATGGTTGCATGAGCATTCTATCTACATGCTTTTCTATAGCCTCTTATATAGACATCTTCTAATAACCCTAACCAGGGTGACTTGGCACCTTATATCACACAACCTCTATAACTCATAAGGAGTCATTGTGTAAAATCCATCAGCTGACTCCGATGAGTCAACTGTGCAACATTCATTAGCCAATCAAAACTCAACAAATAAGTCATATGCCCAATAGCATCAAATGTGCAAAACACATGACTTGTCATATCAGTCATATGCAAAATTATTACATTATCAGATGATGTAGTTGTGAGTCATAAAACATTAAACCTATTATACCATAACAATAACATACAATTATGTTGTTATGTGGGATACTATGAGTTAAGTAACTGCATAGTTATACAATATAACAAGGAGACGAGTAACAACTGATTAGTCATGTGAGAACAAGTTGGCTAAGTCAAAATTTGTAACACTAAGAGTTGGATAATAAGCAGCAGCATAATGGATATCTGCCATAATTCAAATATGGTAAGTAAATTGTTTAAAAAGGGAAATCTTATTTGAATGATAAAAATAGAGGATATGAGGAAGTTAGTATGAGAAGGAATGATATAGGTCTGTAGGCAAGGTAGATAGTGAAATATAAGAAAAAGAGAAAAGTAGTGTACAAATGAAAGGAGTATAAAATAATATAGATTGGACAATCCAGCAAATGGTAATTGCTTGACAGAAGAACAATATGCAGCAAACTTTGGATAACCAGGTGAATTATCACCCTAGTACTCATGATTCTTCTTAGTAAAAAGACAGTCACAGTGCATACCAGTGCAATAGGATAAGCAGATAACCTCTCTTCTTGACCTCTGCCCAATTTACTAGTCTTTCACCAATATTACGAGCTACAGTTCTAGTAGAGATATTCAAAGTTAAAACACTTGTAATCATTCAGCTCACCCTTCTGTTTCATATAAGCTTGGAACTCTCAGAAAAAACTAGTTTACTATTACTTTATCTTACTATATACAAGTTTTGTTACTAATGTCAAGAGGTTGGTAATAGTGACAGCTTAGAATAAAAGTGGTTGGCTGAGTGAGTTAAAGAAGGGTTGAGAAGGGTAGATACAACAATAATTCCTCACCCCCAACCTATACAATACTACTCTGTACTAGTACTAACAGATTACCTTCTCAGAGTAGATATTCTTTTAGGGGTATTAGACAGTAAGGCAACCACTCAAAGAAAAACATTCCACACATTGACTGAAAAACATTCGATTCACTCATGGAAAATCATTCCCAGTACTGACAGAAAAACTTTTCACATATGGTTCGGAAAACATTCTATCTACCCACTGAAAAACATTTAACCTACTGAAAAACATTATACTCACTGGACAAACATTCTTTCCATTGACAGAAAAACATTACATCAACCCACTTAAAACATTCTACTCTCCAACAGAAAAACATTCCATTCACCAATGGGGAAAAATTCCACTCATGGCAAAACATTCCACCTATTGACAGAAAGAAATTCTACCTATTGACAAAAAAACATTCTAGCTATCCTCTGAAAATCATTCTAACCTCTAACAGAAAAACATTCTATTCAACCACTGAAAAGAACTTCAAAGATATAAAAAGATTCCAGTCATAGAAAAACACTCCACCCATCTACAGAAAAACATTTCATTCACTGACAGAAAAACAAACACTGTACTAAGGCTTAGGTAAATAAGGGCAACTCCTAAACCCACTACGCTAAATTCTGAGACATCTTAGAACGAATGTCATATTAGTTTTGTAATAAATTGCTAATTGCTTTTCAGGTAATATAGATTAAAGAAATGAGAGATAGTACATCAGCAAAAAAAGAAGGTTACACCCGGACACACCCCGTGCTCCCTGTGCGTCCGGCGGTCCAGGCGCAGAGAACGTAAACTTGCGTCCTGTATGTGCGGTCTTTGATTGGGTGCTTGTGGACAGGGGTCCATGCCGCCCGGACGCACCAGACGCAACCAAGGACTCAGAACGTACCCAACGCAGAAAGGTGCTCCAGACGCAAAAAGGTTCTCCAGACGCAACCCGATAGGATAGTAGAATAGTGGAAGTACTCAGGTGTAACTGGCTATCATCGGATACCTCGTAAGTCAACAACTCTACCTTCGAGGAGTTTGAATGAGTTAGTGAAAACTGTGGAGAATATCCAAATTGTCCGGAAAGATCCATCCAGTATTACTCATGTTTACTTATTTAAGTCATTTAGATACTAAAATAGGAATATATTTATTAAAGCTAGTCTAGAAAGCAGTAGCACTCAGTAGCTAACAATTTGAAAGTACTTGCCCTGAGAACTAAAGTAGAAAAGTATGGAAAACCCTTAAACCAGCGGTCGGAAAGCGTCGGGACAGGGTGTGTTGGAATATGCCGGTTGAGGGGAATTAAGTGGTATAGGTCTCAAAGCGTCCGCATGGCTATAGAGGTCAGCAGGAAGAAAGAGGCAGATACCTCAGCGGGCAGATGTCTGCCAGAGTTGGGAAGGGTCTCATTGGAGTCCTCTCGCCGAGGGGAATCGAATAGTATAGGCCTCGAAGCGTCCGCAGGCCTGTAGCACCCAGTAGCCAACAATTTGAAAGTACTTGCCCGGGAAACTCATGTACAAAAGTATGCATAGCCATTCAGCCAGTGGTCGGACAGCATCGGGACAGGGTGCGTTGGAATCCGCCGGTCGAGGGGAATCGAATGGTATAGGTTTTGAAGCGTCGGCATGGCGATAGAGGTCAGCAGGAAGAAAGAGGCAGATACCTCACCGAGAACTGGCCGATGTCCGCTAGAGTCTGGCAGGGCCTCATTGCAATATTCTAGAGTCAGGAAGGGCCTCATTGGAATCCGCTCGCTTAGGAGTAATGAATAGTGTCAACCTAGACAGAACAGCATGCTCCTCTCCGAAGGTTGATAATATTCAATAGTTCGACTGATTCGATCATGAAGCCTGATACGAGATATGCAAGAACTTAGAAACCTTTTGCGAGAGTTGTTAGCAGTGATCAAATAAGGGGTATGTTTTGGGTCGTTACCGGGACAATAGATGGTTAGTCATCCTATGTTTAGATTCTTTTTCATCTGAACAGCCTTTACCTGATGATAAAGTAGTCTGTTGTAAGTAGAGGCCATCAGGGCCAGAGAGAGTTCCCCAATGCAGAGCCCTATGGGTCACTTATCTTGGTGTTCTCCAGGAGATTAGGGTGTGAAATGGACCATCCAGGTGCACTGGGCAGACAGGATGCGGGTTGTATTGCACCCAACGGATTAGGATGCAACCATTGTGCTGGGCCTATCGGAGGGCAGGCTGGGCGGACAGGATGCTCCAGACGGATTTCCTTCGTCCGGACGCAATGCCTATCCGTCCAGAGCAAACACTTTTTTTCCTGATGTACTAATAAGAAAGACTAAGGACATTCATTGAACATTGGCAGGGCAAACTCTTTGAGCTCAGGAGAGCAAAAGACAATTTGCATCATGAACTTATGTGGAATATTAAAACAGGTCAAGTAGGTGATTTTAAGGTAAGTGTTTTGCGAGAGACATTCCTCATGAAGTTGATATGGAAATGTTGTGTCGAGGATAGAATATTTGCTGAACCTTCCATTGTTAGAGGAATTGTATAGCTGACTATCTTCCAAAATGATAATTCAATTTGCCACTGATTTTGCGAGATTAAGATAGTGAGAACTATCTTGACCTTTCCTTCTGAATTTGACGGCTAACATGCTGCGTATTATGCAAGCCTTAAGGCTGACTTTGTAAATGGCACTTTAATTACAAATGATTGAAAATTATTGAGCTTCCAGGTTGTTGGTAATAGTCCTCTATCGGGCTCCTTGCTTATACCACTCTTCTGATAGGATCATCCAGTCCCAGTAAGGGTGTACATATTCAGCCTATGGCCAGAAAGTGATTTTATTTTGTAACATGTGTACATGTTCTGGTAACAATAAACAGGAGCAGGCAGTGCAAGATCTTCTATGTTTAGTTTGATGTATATTTCATTTATTTGATTGGATTTCAGCTCCTCCACTGTCTCTGAGTCAGATAGGCTATGCTATCGTATTGCTATCTGTAGTTTGCTTTGCTAGGAAGTTTATATTTAGGATTTCGGGAATGGAATCGTTATATAACACTGCTAGAAGATAAGCTATTATTCTTTCTTTGTTCTTGCAGGATTACAGGACTCCGGTTTATACACGGCTAGTGGGTAATGATCGTGATTGGAGGAAGGCTATTGTTCTGGATTTTTGTATTTAAACCAGTCTCCTGGCTAGCAGGAGACAGCAGACTTTGACAGACGTGTAGTCTAAGAATACACTTGGTTGAATGGCGATCTCTGAGTCTCTATTTGTCCTTCAACTATTATCTCTTTAGCTACCGGTCCCTTGAAGCCTTCCTTAGCACGAGCGCTAGCAGGTCTAATGCCGGTCCTGCTGTATTTTCGTTAGACAGGAATAAACCTACTAGTATTACATATTTGGTCTGTGATTATTTCTATAAAAGTGCATGAAGGAACATTATTGGTCATGCTGGGCATGACCTTAATAATAAGAGTGGAAACTCTAGATCAAATGTGAATTGTAAACCATTGCTGATCTTCAGACCAGGAAATGTGAAGTCAATTCTTATCAAAAGGTCTTGATTGATACTGGCAAACAAAGGATAGTATCTAGTGCGAGAGTTGTAACACTATTTGATTTTGCAATTGAGGATAGTAATGAACTAAGCCATGGTAAGGAAAGATGAACTGATCATTTTCTGCAATAAGGGCTACCTGTTGATAGAATGGAGCTGAAGTGGTGGCAAATCGAGAAGTACTAGTAGAGGACATGGAGCAACTTGCAAGAGTTGTAGTGTGGTCTAAACTTGCAGTACTAACACAAGGCTTTAACCCCTTGCTCTATATACTCATCAGCAAAGAAAATACCTTGCGTTCTGTCTCTCCCTGTTCACCCTGTGCGCGGCACGTTCCAGGCGCTTATAACTTGAACTCCAGTTCTGGGTGCGTCCGCCCTGGCTTATTCCGTCCGGAACTAAAAGGGCTGCATCTAGATGGATTGGACGCGTCCCTTTTGCGTCCTGACACATTGGACGCCCCCTGGTGCAGCCGAGTTCTCTGGACACAACCAGATACTATAGTAGAATAGTCGAAGTACTCAGGTGCAATGAGCTATGATCTGATACCTCCTAAGTAAACAACTCCACCTTCAAGTACTTTGACCGACTTGGTGAAAACTGTGGTGAATACTATAATACTGAGGAAGATTGTCCAGAAACGTCCTCCTAGTATTACTCAGGTTTACTGATTTGAGTCATTTGGATACTACCAGTAGAATACGAATATATTTATTAAATCTAAGCTAGAAAGCGTGAAAGTACTTGTCAGGGGAACTAAAGTATAAAGGTATGGATAACCCTTCAACCGGTGGTCGAACAGCGTCGGGACAGGATGCGTTGGAATCTGCTCGGTGAGGGGTATCGAATGGTATAGGTTTCGAAGAGTTCGCATGGCTATATAGGTCAGCAGGGAGAGAAAGGATGATTCCTGAGCGGGCAGATGTCCGCCAGAGTTGGGAAGGGTCTTATTGGAATCCAGTCGGCGAGGGGAATTGAATGGTATAGGTCTCGAAGGTTCCACATACCAGTAGCGCTCAGTAGCCAACAATTTGAAAATACTTGCCCAGGGAACTAAAGTACAAAAGTATGGATAACCGTTCAGTCAGTGGTCGGACAGCCTCGGAACAGAGTGCGTTGGAATCTGCTCAGCGAGGGGAATTGAATCGTATAGGTTTCGAAGTGTCCGCATGGCTATAACGGTCAGCAGGGAGAGAAAGGGAGATACCTCAGCAGGCAGATGTAGTGTTTGTTATGGGGCGGGGCGGGGCGGGTTATCACTCGCCAGGCCCGGCCCTTACACGGAGCCGGGGGGGGTATTTTTCGGGTAATCCCCGCCCCGTCCCCGTCCGGGGCCCACCCACACTCATTCCCTGGACGGGGCCCCGTTTGTTACCACCTATTTTTGACGGGGAGCCGTCTGGGGTATGAGTGGGGCGGGGGCCTGAGCGGGGACAGTGGCAGGGCATGCCGAAAAAGCTACCCCACCCCAGGCCGTTGAGCGGGGTGGGGCGGGGAAAAGGGTCGGGGGCTTGCGTTTTTTGGGGCCCCGTCCGCCCCGTAACGAACTCTAGGCAGATGTCGACTAGGGTCGGGAAGGGTCACATTGGAATCCGCTCGGCGAGGTGAATTGAATGGTATAGGTTTCGATGTGTCCAGATGCATATAGAAGCCAACAGGGAGAAAAAGGCTGATACCTCAGCAGGCAGATGTCTGATAGGGTCAGGAAGGATCTTATTGGAACCCGGTGAGGGAGGTGGATTGAACACTAGAGGCCTGCACCGTCTGGACAAGCCTTGTTGGAATCCGCTTGCCAAAGCAGATTGAATAGGCTCCTGCTGAATGGAAACACATGCATGTAGCTGGCTGTGTGTGCATAATGCTAGATAGATCTACGGAGTTGATGAGGAGGTGATATGAAAGAACATAGGAAGTTTTGCGTGATGAGATAACAGGTATGTTGTGGGTGGTTACCGGGACAATAGCTGATTAATCATCCTATGTTACGATCCTTTTTTGTCTGAAAAACCATTACCCGATAGTGCAGTAGTCTGTTGTGAGTAGATGCTATCAGGGGAAAGGATAGGTCCCAAATGCAGCTGCCCATGCGCGCCTACCCTGGGTATACTTCAGGGGATAATTGTGACATCTTGACCATCCGGATGCACTAGGCCAACTGGATGTGAGTTGGGTTACACCCAACGGAGTGGGATGCAACAGTTGTGCTGGTGCCCTCAGAGGGGTGACTGGGCGGACTGGATGATCTGGACGGATTCCCTGCGTCCGGACGCAATGCCTATCTGTCCTGAGAAAATGTTTTTTTTGCTGATGCTACCAGCATACTCATAGCCGATTATTGCCATATAGTGTCTACATTAGATATATTACAATTAAAGAGACCAGAAGGAGATAAAATGATCGCTTTGTAATTTAGTTAAAAGAAAGGAGGTATGGGGGTAATGTGTTTCAGGAAATGCAGCACAGATGGCTATAGGTTTCAAAATGACTGTTAGTGCCAAAATAATCTATGCAAAATTTGTCCTTACCTCTAAACCCTGTGGAGAAGGGGTTGTGGATCAAAATAATAGTGTTTGCCATATGCGGGTGTGACTGTTGAGATATTGCCAGGAGATGAAGAGGGAGGAGTACAAGTAGAAGGAGCGAGAGGAAAAGAAACAGGTGAATTTGTTTTGGTGAGGCTTACTCTGATTAGTAATTTCTTTTTTTTTATTCCATAGCCTGCTAAGCTAATGTTTAACTTAATAGGCTGGTTTCTGCCTAAAGTGAAGTATGATATCATACAAACTTTAAAATCTTGACCCTTGCCACCCTGGCCCTTATGCCCCAAAGGATTCCGATCCGATCACAGTACATTATTCGGTCTCGCTAGAATAATTATTGTTGTAATATGCGATTGGAACTCGAAGGAAGAAGTGATAATAGCAAAAGAGTCGAGATAATAGATTACCGCGAACTGCTAATTGAATGACAGGAACGATATAGACAAGCCATATAGTGAGATGGCTTGGTCCCACTTCCACCAAGCCTCGGTAACAAAGAACAAAGGCATTGAAATAAAACACATATAGGAACAAAAGAAATAATAAAGAAAGTATAAAGAAGTCCGGACTTGTACCTGGCTTGAGAACAAATATAAAGACGTAGAAGAAAAATTTAAGAGGAGAAAGAAACCATATTTGAGAGGGCCAAGAAATCATATACGAACCATTATCTCAAAATACAGATGAAGCCCTGAATCACCTAACAAATACAAGACCTAGCGCAAGTAGTGTATACATACAAACAGAAATCACCTTTCCCCAATGTTTATTATTACCCACCAGCTGTCCCCCTGACGAAGCGCGCATATTTAATCATGGATGAAAACAGAAGGGTGGTAACCTCGAGAAGCCGTATAACCCTACAATTGGGGGGAAGATATATTTCTTTGTTTTTGCGTTAAAGAAACAGAAGAGGTTGTAGACTTAAGCTCAGATAACAAGGAACTATCCGACCATCCGAATCACGTTTTGCGAGTTCCTTACCTTCTAGATTGGCCTCCATCTCCTCCACTTCAAAAGGCGAACGGAGGGATACTAAGCGGCCTAAACCTAGACTACTTGGGAATGCCTACTTATCCATTTCTGGAGGCGCGGAGCAAACCAGAGGTGCCACCCAAGTACTAGATCATCTTCATACCAATCAAAACTCAGGACCCGAGTCCGAGTCCTGAAGACCAATGCCCACCTAGCAAAGGCTACGCACCAGGAAATAGAGCTCAGAGATCAAGGCTTCGCAAGGCCCAAAATCCTTTTCATACTACCAACACGAAATGCTTTCGCGGAAGTAATAAATGCACTAGTTGACATACTACAACCAGAGTAACAAGTTCATCCCCCCTCGAATACCTAACACGTTGCCAACTATTCTAGGAAAACAAAAAACGCTTTCAAGATATCATACATACTACACACCCCCGGATGCCGAGCAGATTAGCCCCAACAACCCCGAAGACTTCCTTGCTCCCTTTTGCCATAAACTGTGACCACCGCTTCATGTTAGACTTAAAATTAACTCGGAAAACTCTCAAGTACTTTAGTAAATTCTACAACTCCGATATAATCCTCGCTTCACCGCTTGGGTTGTGTATGACTATTGGTGATGAGTCCAACAAAAAAGCGCGACTACGATTTCCTCTCCAGTATAGAATTGGTGGTGGTGGATCAAGCCGACGCATTGCTTATGCAAAATTGGGATCACCTAGAGCACATCTTCAAACACCTCAATTTGATACCCAAGGACCCGCATGGTTGTGACTTTGGGCGCGTGCGGAACTGGTATTTAGACACTAATGAAAAATACTTCAGACAGACGTTGGTGCTTGGTGGGCTCGTGACACCGGAGATGATGAAGTTTTTTAATCAGAGTATGTTAAATGCTACCGGGAAAGTGAAGACTCAAGCAGATTATGCAGGGTCCATGATTGATTTGGAGGTTCAAGTTCGACAGGCAATGCCCCCTCCCCCTCCTAACCCAACTGTTTCTCTTACCAACTACCATATTACAGGCATTCACACGAATAGATCCCCCAACCTCAGCCGCAGACCCAGACACCAGCTTCGCCGTTTTCACAAAAGCAGTCCTACCCTCACTCCCGAAACACCTCCACAAGTATATTAATCTTCATACCGAGTTACTCTGACTTCGTCCAAAGGAGGAACCACCTCCACAACACCCCTATCTCCATCGGTGCCATCTCGGAAGAAACGCCCGTCTCCTCCGTCGCGCGCGCACGGCGAGCTCACATTTCTTCACAGGCCGTCACTCGGTTCTTCTTTAGCGCGGGAGAGCGCACCACTTCCGCCGCTACGACACCCGCGGAGTCACAAGGGTGGTATTCTACGCCCTGCCGGATAACTCTCTTTTCTACCGCGAGATCACGGGAGGCTTTATTGGGCGGAGCATTGGCGAGGGGAGGATTACGAAGCAGCCGAAGGTCCGTATGATATTCTCTGTTGTCCAGAATGTATCGTGCTTGCTGGTATGCAGAATGATTTGTATTGGAGGAATGGTTACTGGCCTATGGAATGGTGGAATGTACAGCATGGTTGGGAGAAGGAATGACACTATGCGCTTGAGAATGAGAACTGGTATGAATGGTGGAATGGATGAAATCCTGATGGCTTCGCTGGACTTGGATGTTTGTATATATAACATGTTGTATGTTGATGCGGACAAAAATAGGCAAGCGAGGCAGAACGAACAAATACGATTCTATTAAAGGGTTGACAGCTGATTTCATTCTCCAAGGGGGATGCTATAAGCTGGAGATGGTCTTTGGTAGCAAGAGGGTCAGACTTATGTGTACAGATAAAGGTTACACGTTTGAGTTCGTTTGATTGGCCGCAGTGATTGTGTGATGGATATTTAAAAGCACCCGAGTACCCGTGAATACACCGGGAATCTGCTATCAGATTATCAGCTGAGATCAGCTTACCAGCCCACAATCAATAGGTTTAGCTTGGCAGGTTAATAGAGGTGTGAATACCAGTTAACGAAATCCAACACGTCCAGTGGGCCTATTTCATGCCATATCGGGAAAACGCTAATCCTCCTCAGGGGCTTTCGACTCAGAATCCAGAGATTACTGGGCTGCCGGAGGTGGATTGCAAGACCTTTCCCGTATATAAAACTCTGAAACATTTAAATACGATCCCTCGCTATCCTGTTGCACAACCCACTGTACCTATTGCTCGAATGCCAAGGTATGATAGGAAGTCGAGAAACGATATTTCATTTGATAGTGGCAATGTATTCGGAATACGGGTGCTATAAAAGTACTGGAAGGTGTGTCAGAATTATGCGAAATATAAAAGATTTGTACAAAGATGACCATAGCCGATGGTACGATGAAAATGCAAGTACTCACGCGGCCGAGTGCTGAGTTCGTCACGTGATCATCCACTCCTATTGACCGGCGGGGATCGATGATCACGTGACGAACTCAACACTCGGCCGTGTGAGTACAGTAGCACGGCACACCCATCCATCTATCACTCCGTACTTGTATTATGCGCTAAACTGTAGCAATCCCACAAGAAACACCCAATAGAGTACCCCCAGTCTAAATCCCACCCACATAACACCCTACCCCACCGCAAGGTATAATATGGGAAGATCTAGGCCTACCGTAAAGCAAGGTATGATATGTATTACAATCAAAAACCCCACCACCACCACAACCACAACCAAAAACCAAAAACCAAAAAATTACCGACTGGCTTTGGATTATATATCCCGATTTCAGTATGATACCTCCCCTCCCCTCCCCGTGAGACATACACTAATCGATAGCGGGGGGTTTGCTTTTTCCCTCCTTCTTTCTTTTTTTCCTTTTCACTCTTGTGTTACGTACGAGCAGCGAGCTTTTAAGGCAGACGGACTAGTTGGATTTTGATCGTGGTGGTGGTGGATCGTTGGTAGTTTGTCTGCTCGTAACGTTCGTCTTGTCTTGTATGGAGATTTTTTTTCTTTTTCTTCTTCTTACTCTGGGGGGTAGTGGAAGCGGCGCGGGGGGGGGCTTTACTTTACGCACTGCCGTACTCGGCGGGTGAGCTATCGTACCTGTATATAATGCGCGAATGGGCGGTGGCGTTACGGGCGGGAGGGAGTGAGTGAGGACTTACTCGAGCAGATATGCAGGAAGGAAGGAAGATGCAGCTGGAAGCAGCGGTCTTTTTTCTTCTTTTGGTCTGGGAGATTTCTTGTTTTTGATTTCGTTCATTTGAAGGCTATTAAGTTAGACTATTAGAGTTGGATTCAGCTGTGTTTGAGTTAAGACAGAGTTTTATATCTATTCATATTTCGATATTATTATTTTAGATGGAACTTGGCCGAGCTACCGTAATTAGTTTGCCCCCCCCTCACTTCCTTTACTTAAACCTGCTTGAGCTGGACCAGCTTGTCTAAGCCATGATACGTCGATGGCTGACCGTGATGCACATGGCTTGCAATGTCCGCGGAGTAGAGTAGTAGACTACTGTATGTACTACCCACCTCCGGCCCTGCAGCAACGAGAATCGTCAGCTATGGCTATTGGTCTCGCTAGATGAGTCTGGAATCTAAATCTTGCTCGTGATCATGGACTTACCGACTCGCTCACCCACTTATGATACCTACCTACCTACCTACCTACCTACCTGCATGCCTCCTTACATCGATCGCCGCTACTCGAGTAGTACAGTAGGCTAAGTGTCAAGCGAAAACAACAGGAAAAAAGGAAATAAAATGAAAGGGAAAAAAAAGAAAAACTCCAAAGAAGGGATGGAGGGAGGAGGGATGGAGGGAGCACGGTGCTCTGCTACGGTACCAACCCACACACCAGCGCAATATCATATATCGCACTTGTAGCACACAACGGAACACGGTAGTCCCCCGGATTAGGAGCCCGGTTGGCGGGTCGCTAATCGAGCTGGGTTGGGTTTTCACAATAACAGTTAACACGATGGGGGGCGCCTCTGTTTTCACTTCCGTTTTTACTTTATTTTGGCGAGAGAAAATCATTTCCCGTTTTTTTTTTCTTTTTTTTCCTTTTCTTTCGCTTTCGGTTCCCTTCCCTGCCCTTGTCTCTCGCTTTGTCTAGAGTTATCGCTCCTCGCCTACGATGCCCCCCACCACTTTCCCTTGCTCTGGTATATTCCCCGGAAATTGCGGGGTAAGGGGGTTAGGCCGCACGTTTTTCTTTCTTGTTATCGTTGTTGATCGTCATTTGGGTGTGCAGGGGGGATCGGAGTGGATTCATCGGACAATTGGTTCTGACTTCTAGCACCTTATCGCTGGCTACGGAATAATTTATTGTACTTGTAGCAAAAAGAATGATTCTGTCGTGGTAAAGAATGCTGTTAAGAATATATTGGGTGAACAAGAACAAAAACGCGAGTGATAGCTTGTGTATGCGCTATCTTGTTTTGTTTTGATAAATCAAAGAAAAGTGGTGAGTCCCACGCCTCCCTCCCGAAATACTCGTAGTCCCCCTCCCTGCCCTAGATATTGACCCGCTCGCTCTATTCCTGTTCGTTTGTTCTCCGGTTCTAGAGACGCGGTTTCGCATGTTTGTAGAATCTAGCATCTAAAGCCTTCTCTATGTCCTCAGGCGTCATCTCCGCAAACCACACCCTGGGTTCCGGGGAGATTGGGGTTGGTGGTGGTGGTGGCGGCGGCGGCGGCGGTGAGAAATCAGCCCTAGGGCGTGAGATTGTTGTGAGGTATCTACCTTAAGCTTTAACAGGTATAAACGGGGGTGGGGCGGGAGAATGAAGAGACAAATCTAGGGGTAGATATTGGGTATGGGAGGAGAGCGATAGCAGGGGAATGATATACCTTATTACGCATGCTCCCACCATCCTGTGGTAGCTCTGACGGAGGATAACCATTATGAGAAGACAAACAAAAGAAAAAGCGGCGGGGACAGGGCAAGCCAGCTCGATAACTGGGGGCACGGTAGTAGTTGTTAAACTACTAATCGTGGTGAATGTTAGGTTTTTTTTTTTTGAGGAGGGGAAGGTAGAGTGGTGGTGTCAGGGGAGAAGTCGGTTGGAGAAGAATGACCGGCGAGCTGAAGGAGGGCAAAGAGTAGGGAGGAACCCAGGCTTTTGTATTCAGGGACACTCATGGAGGATATGGAAGCTTGATCGTTGCTTCCAGTTTCATTCACACCCCGAACAGCCTCCGATTTTTGGATCATTAATTTGTGAGCTATCGAAGCCACTTAAGCTGTGGTGGTACGAATTCTCGCACCGGTAGTGTTTTGGAAATGCTGATCCTCCCTACATACCGGTAACCCGCCGAGAGCCGTTGAGACCCCTACACCTCAACAGCCACATTGAGGTTGTGGCGAGTGCTCTTCGCACGTGGTGGGGGCACAAGGGGGTGGGGGTTATCGGGCTCTGGTTCTTGGTTCTTGGGCTCCATGATGCACAAGACGAAATGAAGGAAAACGAAAGAAAAAAAACACGGCAATTACTGCGAGGAAATAGACGTAGAAATTGTTATTTCATTTTTTTAGGAGCTGGATATTATAGTTCGCCACGCATGCATTAAGCCTCTGCAGCCGCGTCCTCCATAGCGCTCTCAGAAAACGAGCCAGGATCCAATACATGGAGTGCAGTATTTTGGTCTGCACTTCTCATTGCATTCAGCCATTCCTCATGGTCTGGGACATCCCCAACAATTACTGGAACATCGGGGTTGCAGTTTTCCGGATCTGCATGCGCTTTGTTAAGATAGTCCATGAACAAGTCCAAACACGCCGGGATGATTGCGCTTGGCGATCTAGCTGCTGTAAAACAGGGAATTAGCGCGGGAGGAAATCTAGAGCCGTAGCCATGAGAAAAGGAACTAGCTTACACGAGGAGAAGGTAGCACAGCCAAATCGTGGATCGAGGATGACAGACTCACGAGGCTTGCTATGGACGATGTAGTTACGGGCTCTCTAGAGACAATTGTTAATCTGAAAACTGGTACTAAACGGGGCGGAGGAAATCAACCTGCATAAGGAATTGTTGGAGTTCAATGTTGGTAATGTTGGGCAAGCAATGAGCAGATTCTGCCATGACCAAGGCGACGATACGGTGCTTCCAATCGTTCCCTGCGAAACCAGTAGTCAGTGTGGTGCTCGATAACAACCCCTTCCTTTAGGCATGGCAACATAACAGCGGAATAGAGCCCACAGTTATTATTCAGAAACACGACAATAGAATATGCAACCATCCCGCATGCCATGATATCGATCTCAGCATGACTTGGAATAATTTTGTCCAATACATGTCGAAATACATAGTCCACATGCTCTTCAGGACTCTTGTGTGATGGCACAGTGTTCTTGAGTGCGTCGATAGCGATTTTCTTATCCTTGGTTGCCCTCCACGCACCAAACCCCATCGGAGACTTGGTAGTGTAGTCCCAGAGCAATTGCCCGGGGTTCATGATAGCCACTCCGTACCCAAATTCTAGAGCACTTTTAACAGCATCAATCATGGACCCACCCTATATCACCTTAGCTTGACTATTCCTTAAGGGAGGGGGGGGGGGGAGTAAAAGGGCAATGCCCCTTACATTCAAGGCGCCTTCCTCAATACTACGCATGCACCAGATACCAAGACCCCCAGAGTTAGTATCTGGAGAAAGCACGAGCACCTTGTTGCAGGTTTGCAAGTTTTGCGACACCATGATGGGAACATGTGGCTCCTCCGCATTCACACCGAGCGGCAGTAGTAATTTAGTTAATCCTAGCCCTTCGAGCCGAGCGATGACAATACTACGAAGACATGCTATATTCGTTCGTCTTTCTTAGCCTTTTCCGGCACATTTTTCGGGATATTTATTTTGTTTTTCTGGGGGTGGTACCATCAACGGCCTCGCGGCGACGCTCATTCAACCTCTCTCTTGGCACACCATGGCCACCGTTCGCTGCATACATGTATCCATGATGTCTTCCATGAGCAAAGTAATCGAATCCTTCATCCGGATTTTCAATTTGGCGAAGTTGGTCCTCCTCGTTGATGAAAAAACTGATGGAGCGGGTCAAGCCGTAAGTCAGTGTCTCTCTTTCCTCTTGCAGGCCGCACTAACAAATATGGGAGGGAGTCAAACACACCCTAGCTCCTTTAGATCATGGGGAAATTCAATTTCCGCCAGGTTTCTACCCGCCATGTTCTTGCGCCTAAACATTTATATGTGGCTTAATTGGTTGGGTCTAGATGTGTTGAATTTTTCTTCTCGTGAAGTTTGTTGATTTGTGGAGAGTAGGATGGAAGGAGTTGCGGGGGAAAGGTTTTGTAGTTGGGGACGTTTGCTTGTCGCCGTGTGCTCCTGTCGTAGCAGCGGGAGCACTAGGAGGCCTAAAACAACCGATTGGGCACGGCATCATACATATGATTCGTTCAACCCGCTGTATGTCAACTTGGCAAATCAGTAGGTAAGTAGTAGACTACTACTAGTAGCCTCCATTCCTGTGGGGTACCTGTATCCGAATTACTAAAATAACAAGCATAACACCGCCATGCCTACTATCATACTTCTCGAGTAGATGATAATACGCTGCTATTGCAAATATCAGAACCACCAACAATCAGTCAACCCTTCATGCTAAAAATGCTCCGTTGGAAGTCTAACCGTGGCTCTACGTCTGTCTGTGGCTTTCATGGAATCCAGTGTTGGAAAGGTGGGATAGGGGAAGTGGGTACAGTTTAACGTCCGGGCTCCAAAGCAACAAGTCCTCCCGATTTGGCAATACTGAATTCCAGCGGGTTGCAGCAGGCACTTGTACAACCGTACAATATCCTACCCCAGGAGTACATCTAGGAATGTCAAGTTCCAATCAAATCCTTTGAATTAGTCTACTGTTGCGGGGTATCGGGAGATTCCATTGCATGCCAATAATCGGCTATATTTTGGACGCACTTGAAATCTCTGCTCAGCGTCTGCTCAAATACATGTCTCTGCAGCAAAGACAGTCCAAATTGAATTTGCGATGGAATCCCTTATCTCGATTCTTCGCTGCCGATACTAGGGAGCGGAAGAGGGGGAAAAAAGGAGCAAGTATGTAACCTATGACAGGACATGACAATGGCCGATTACAAACAAATAGGGAAAAGGAAAAAAAATGATAGAACGCCGTTCTCCGCCCATGAAAGAAACTAATGAAATAACTCGTTTTTCACAATAAAGAAACACCAGCACCCAAAAGATCACAAGGACAAAATAATTATAGACAGTAATGATGAGAAAAAATTATCTGCATCCTCATTGCTATCCCGATTAGACGGCTCGTTGTAACTCGGCTTTACGGAGGGCATCGGCAAAGGCTTCTTCTTTCTTTTTTTGTTCTTGCAGGAGCAGGTATTCGGCATACTTGGAGCGGTGGTTGTGGATGCCGCACTCGGTCTTGTTGGTGCCCTTCCATCTACCGGACCGCTCGTCTTCGCCTTCCGCAATAGGACTGATAAAAATGTTAGTAATCGAATTTCAAGGGAAAGTGAAGGGGAAACAAACCTAGTGCTATGCCAGTCCCCAATACTCTTGTATCCCATATCCAAAAGGGAGTTGTAGGGGACGTTGTGCTTAGTGACGTATTCCCGAACCTGCTTGAAAGTCCAGTTCGCCAGAGGATTGACCTTGATAAGCCCTGCATCATCCACCTCGATGATATCCAAATCGCCCCTCTTCCCACCCTGACTCTTCCTACGACCTGTAAGAACAGCTTTCACATTGAGTTCTGCATAAGCCCTCTGTGCAGGCTCAACCTTGGCAAGATAGTCGTAGAGATTGTCATTGGTATCCCAAAGATTATCCCCATGAATAGACTCAAAGTCGCGTGCATTAGCGCATCCATCCGGCTTGTAGATGTGTAGCTTCGTGTTCGGATAACGCCCACGCACTTTGTCGACAAGTTCGAGGGTCTCATCAAAATGGTAGAGAGTATCAAGGAAGATAAGATCAATTTGACGGGGCCCTCCAGAATTGATACGGGATAGCATATCAAGTGTTACGAGACCAGTAAGACCAAAGGCTGTGGTTTGGTATAGATTTGGGAGAGAAATCATGCACCATTTGAGGACTTCTGTGATAAATGTTAGATAAACGCAAAGCCCGATACATGGGGTTTATACTGGGAAAAGTACGTGCCTTCTGGCTCAAGAGTCTGCAATTGCTCGTTTAAATGCTTCAAATGAGGACTTGAGAAATAAACTTCAGGCGAGCTGGGAGTAGTTGATCCCGGGGAATCATAGCCTGACTCCTCGCCCTGCGACATAGTTCGCTCGGGGGTTGGTCGTTGAGGATATTCAGTCGGTGTTACGGTCATGATTTCTGATTTTGTGTAGGTCTTATTGGTTTTCTCCCAGGTACGATCCGCAGGATTAGGTGAAAGGCGAAGGCAAACAAAAAGTCCTTTGGATGTTCACGCGAAAAAAAAAGCACTGATATTTTTTCTTATAATATCCGTTGAGGGATGGAGGCTTAATTGGTGTGTTCGAGTAGCTCTATTGTTGAAAGAGTACTGAAGTTTGGATGAGGTCAGAGTGTAAAACCAAACGATGAGGGGGGAAGACAAGAGTAAAAGTACAGATGCCATCTCTTCTCCGCTTCCCTCACCATTTCTTGACGGAATCTATCTCACTGAGAACGACAGGGCCGATGGTTGAATCTTGAGTTGAAATTGCGTGCTCAAGTTAGCAGGGTGTGAGAGAAAAAAAGCAACGTTAGTCCTGATCGGGTCTTGGCATATATATTGATAGCACAGTAACGCCAGATGTTGCTAGAAGAATGCGAACTTTAGAAATCGGTTCCTGACAAAGCAGTAACAAAAGAAGGGTGAGGCCCCTGTGATGCAATATTAATTGATGGGATCCATAATATCGGAGAAGCCTCAGAAGCGTGCCAAACGCCTGTGCCTAGCAAAAACGTCGTTCCGGTTTTGAGATACAGTCCCCAGTAATTTAAAAAAAAATAAGGCACCGTGCTTTAGACCTATGGGTCAAGCTCTTACGTGTAAGGTAACCTCGGATGAGGCTGCGGGATTTATTAGTACTCAAGTATTACAATAATACCGGCATGTACACCTAGGGAGCCTACTGCATGCTTTCCGAATACCCTGGGACACCTTTTCCTCCCCCTCTGTTCACTAGGTCGTTTTTTCTAGCATCACTATATCACAATAAATCCTACATGCCCTTCCTTCGCCGCAAAATGAGGTTTCTCATCTGCTCGAGCTATTATTCCGAGTTGGGTGCGTAGTGCCCACCGATTGAGTTGGCCCATCATCGATCTTCCACGAATTTCCTTCGGCTGCCAGCTCTTCCCACCCGCGCTGCAATGCCCATCGGTTGCTCTTATCACCGGGGGGCGATACTAACCATGCAACGAGCATTTGTCGGGAAAGAGTCGGCAGGGGCATGTGACTCCTACTAGGATCACGATTAAAAAGTTTCTGGGGGAGCAAACTCACCAGAGCAGTTCCCAACCGGCTGGCCGACGATTTCATTTAGAGATTGTATCTCTCATGCAACAGTAGGCATAGAGTGAGACGGGAAGGATCAGGCAGGTTCAAGCCGCTCCTGGGGAGAAAGCTGGCGAGTGATGCATGATGAAGCACCATCCTTTCGTCGAGCAACCCGTACAGAAAGCAATGAGATAGTGGACCCCCTCAGTGTGGACACTGCAGAGCGCAGGCCCCGGTTGGCATGGCCCTGACATCCCCGGATAATCGTGACCGGCCTTTTGAGCTGGAGAGCGGAACCAGTGGGAACCGGTCCGGTAAGCCCAGTCAACTCGGCTTCAAGGAAACCGAGTCCGTCCTCAAAGCATCCCTACACCACATATTCCCTTCCGGTGGTACTATCCTAGCCACCCTCAGGGGCTGCAGCTCAGTTAGGTCACTTTGCTATCGATCAAGTGTTTGTCAAAGATAGGGGAATATGCTCCACCCAAACTGCCTCCCATACCCCTCGCAGAGAAAACCCCACGCTATGGGCGATACAGAGTGACAACACCTCTCTGAGAGCACCATAGACCAGCCTCCCCGCCGTGAGGCTAGGATACCCTCTGTCCATCTTGGGAAAAGAAATAGGTGCCTTATGGATAACCCGGAGCTTGATGTCACATTTACCAATCAATACTCACTTTGAATAGGCTCAAACCCCGCCGTATCGCCCGCAAAGGAGGCTACGATTGAGGGGGAATCTATAGAAAGGAGCAGGGAAGAAAAAAAAGAAATACTAGATTGCGTGATTTATGTGGTCGATCGCGCGATAATGGAGATTTTTGATTATGGGGTCAGAGGATACGGTGCCAGAAGCGGTAGGGGGAAAGTGTAACTCCCCTAGCCACGGAGTAGCTTGCGTGAAAATATTGAGCCCGCCGTGGCTCTAAACTTCAAAATAATCTAATTGACTACCTTTGCTAATTAGAAAAATCGAACTAGGGGAGTTACAAACTTCCCTTCCACGGCTTCTAGCGCTATATCTATCGCTATTTCCAAAGGTGCCTGTGCACGCGGGATCCCCCTGACACGCACGAAGGGGCCATCGCAGATGCCAAGTGCGGGGACAACTGAGGATGCGTGCCTGGTGAATGGAAGAGTTAATTTGGTATCTCAGGGATAGGGGGCCTAAGTAAGATGAGTTGAGGAGTGGACTCGCATCGGTGGTCGCGCCTCCGGAACGTACGGGGATCGATACCTTGATAAGGGAGCATATTATACAATAACTTCGTGGGTTAGGATCTTGGTCACAGGTTGGACACATTCTTGTTGAATAATTGCTAATGAACGAGAACGCATAAGGTGATGTGGGCGGTGCGCCCGGTACCCTGAAATGATCGAAAGTATTCATCAGCAACTTTGTATGATATCATAGAGACGTTTTATATACAAGCGCCCGAGCCCTTCATTGACTTGTGCTAAGCGATGGCTACCTCATTTCCCTTTCGTGTGCCTGATTCTCTCCAATCCTAAAACGTTCCTCTCCCACTCCTCCGCACTGTCATCTGGCTCCAATTTTCTGTCCGCCCCAAGCCTGAACCACCCACCCCCGCTTGACGCTGCATGATCCTTCTTATCCTTCATGAGCTCCAACATATTGACCACATTCCTTCCAGCCACAATGGCACATTCTTTACAAGCCCCTCTTAGCTCTGCCAGTGCCTCGCTTTTTTTGTAGGATTCCTTGGCCCATGCAAGACCTTGCTGCTGATCGCCCATCGCAAACAGCAACTCTCCAATATAAGCCATGGTAACAGCCTCGGCGCAAGGGTCCGATATCTCCTCCGAAGACTCAGATGCTGCCGGCTTTTCCACCGGTACGGCAGCACGACGTGCTTGTAATATGGTGGTCAGCAACTCTAGTGCCAGGTGTTTGCGGTCATTACGGGCGTGTAGTATGGAGAGCTCAGTGATTGCTTTTAACAGCAACGGTGTATTCTCTTTTGAAGCTGGGTCAGGAAGCAGGGGTAACCCGTTCGAGATTCGGTCTCCGCTACCGGAGTCAGCAGGTCTGACACTTGCGAAGGAAACGGCATCCATTAATGCCGCTTGGGCGCCAGGCAGATCATTCTTGAACTCGCAGATCTTGGAGACCCGGAACGCTGCAGTGACTCTTTCCTCCCGCCATACTGACTCCTCGGACTCGTTCTCTCGGGGCAATCGTAGTATTTGTTGGTAGTGCGCTTTAGCATCGTCTATCATACGCTCATGCTCCTCCAACTCAGCGAGATATTTCAGGCTCATTATGTAGCCCTTTCTCCAGCCCTTCTTCTTCCTTGCCCACCCTTCCTCTTCCAATTCCGAGACGACGCCCCTCATGGTTTCGATGGCTCCTTCGTAGTTTCCTGTCCATTTTATCAATGCTCTGGATAGATCTAGGCTGTATCGGGCCATGAATGGCATATCTTTGGGCGTAGGACGGAGGGTTTCGATATAGACCAACGCTCCGACAAAGGACAGACAAAATGCAACAGCAATGAAGCTGTATCCGTAGGCAACCACTCTCAACAGGATCAGGCCTTCGCGGTGAAGGTAAGCTTTCGCACTAGCCGAGATGTGGCGTCGGAAAACATTGTGGAAGTAGGGTGTGCTGAAGATAATGCTCGAAGTAGGCCGTGTACACAAGGCTAAAGGGCGTGGTGAGTTGCAGGTTCTAAGGGGGCGGAGGGAGGACGGAGGTGAGAATCGTAGGCTGGGAAAGCGGTGGGGTGTGAAGGGGAATGGGTGTAACTCTAGCCGGGCGATCCTCCTAAATGCCATAGAGAGAGATAACCATTTAATTGAGGATACTTGGAATATAATTATCGAGAAGTTGAGATGATCTCATCCACAAATGCAGGTAGCTGAGCGGGGGTTAGGGAATTAGTGGAGCTGTCGATCGAACCATGATAGGATTCCCGAGAAAAGCAAGGCAAAGTGAGGTCATGATCATCAACCCCCGATCTAATCTTATCTATCTTTCGATCTCATCTAAGCCTTCTATCACCACGCAGTTGTCCTTAAAACCCAAAATACTTGCATCAACCAGCCCTGCACAGTGCTCAAAGGAAGGCTTTCACAAGCTATTCGAGTATGTTCAACACTTCCCAGACCTTGTCGACCTCAGATGTCTATTATTCAACGACTCCAATTGATCTCAAAGCCCCATACAATGTGACCACCGCTGGCCGGAAGACGATTCTGATTACCGGAGGAGCTCGAGGCTTGGGTGAAGGAATGTTAAGGGAGTTTGCGAAACTCGGGTGAATTTCCCGAAATCCCAAACTGCCCCTGTAGGAGAAGCTAATAGCAAATTAGGGCCACCGTGATAGTCGGCGACCTTAACGAGACCCGCGGGGAGTCGGTTACCGCAGAAGTCCGGACGAGCTCGGGCAATCTAAAGTATGTTTGTTTCCGCACATGACACCTGTTTTGCGGGCGCACAGAGCCGCCTCACGTGCGAAACTTGAAATTTGGCCTTTTGGCGAAAATAATAAATCACTAATATTTTGCTGTGATTCTTGCACTCGGAATAGCGTCCACTTCTTACCTCTCGATGTCACATCCTACACTTCACAGTGTGAATTCTTCCGTAGCGCCCGGAAACTTTCCCCGACGGGAAAGATCACGACTGTAATCGCCAATGCAGGTGTCGCCGAGCTAGGTTCTTTCATCGAACCTTCTCCAACAAAAATCCCTCTCGACGTTGACCCTCCAGAGCCAGACATGACAACCGTGGACGTGAATTTTAAAGGCGTTTTATACACGACGAAGCTTGCACTACACCATCTGCGGTCGTCCCCTGTCGGTCAAAGAGAACTCATCCTTGTCGGATCAATGTCAAGCTTTACCAGCGGACCGATGATGGCAGTTTACTCCGCTACCAAGCATGGAGTCTTGGGATTATTCCGGTCGATAAGATTGTTTCCCAGTAAACGCGACGGAGTCCGGATCAATATGATATGCCCATACTTTGTGGACACGCCGATAGTTCCCATTGGGGGTAAGGTGATGTTGGCAGGGCTGGAGATCGCGGTATTGGACGACGTAGTCGACGCTGTCTCAAGACTGGTCTGCGACGAGGGAATTGCAGGAAGATGTCTCGCCATCGCCCCTCGCCAAGCAGGGGGTGTTATGGAGGTTGGGGTTCAGGAGATGGAAAATGTGGACGCATTCTGCAGGAGGGTCGTTATAGCCATGAACATGCAGAGCAAGATGGAGATCTTCACAAAGTTTCTTGTGGACATCCTGTGGCTTTTGGTGGTAGGGCCTATACTCAAACTCTTCGAGTAGGGAGGGCAACATTGTCGGTGACCTGCCTTTTTCTGGTTAATGGTTTGCTTGTTTCCACGTATGTTCCCTCTTTTACATAGCATATACGATTCTAATGTTGGATTGAGCATCGCATCTATCCGGCACAGCGGGGGCGGTTGAAACCAAATTGCATTCGAGTGAGATTATATGATTATAGCATAGGTATCATAGCAGTAGCGGTTTTTCATGTTTTTCGTTTTTCTTCTTCCGGTCTCCGTCCTATCATAAATTCTAAAGTATGAGCTGTAGAACTCATTATATCCTCATTACATCAATAAAAGCCTCTCAAGAGTTGAGCCCCTATGAGATTTGTCAATTTCTGGACCTGTTTATTCACGCGCTAAAGCTTTCTGACGAGCATGGGGGGAGAAAAATCAGAAAGTGGATTGGTGTGTACAATATTGTGGCTGTCTTTGTTGCTAGGATACTTAATTGCCCGTTTTAATCCCAACCTCATTGGCGCCAATAGCTCAGTTGGGAGAGCGTCAGACTGAAGTTCCGCTTCAGTTTATCAAACTCGGGGTAATCTGAAGGTCACCCGTTCAATCCGGGTTTGGCGCATTTTTTTGTTCTTTGCCTGCTTGTAAAATCGTTGTGGGAGATTGAGTTTTTTTCTATTTTAAACTCAAACTCTGTGTGTTGTATGTAGTATCATAGTGGATAATATTTTTGAGTGTGAGTTCCATCCATTTCTCCCATCCACTACTGGAACCAGAACCAGTTGCTCCCCCTTTCGTATAAGGGGTTTTAAATGGTGTGTCTATAAGGTGCTAAACCATCGAGCGCTTCTAAAGGATTGCCCCCATCTTTATCTCCGGCTCGCCAGCCCGCCTAAGATATCCAGGCCTAGAAAGGGATATTCATATCCTCCACACTAACCCCCTTTTTCTCCTCACTACCGGCCTTGGTGGGCTCAAGAATATACCCTAATAGCATATTTGCATACTGCTTCCCAGCAGGCAGATAGTGGCCCCCAGGATGGTACACCTTCCTCTCCTCCCCGCCCGCACAAGCTCTCAAAAGCGCCAAGCTCCTCTCCTCGCCAACGACCGTATCCAGCGACCCCAAAACATGTAGTACGGGCGTCTCGATTTTCGGCTCGTAAAAGTAGCTGTAATTCTCCGTGGCCTTGAAGCCAGAATAGCACACGCCGAACTTGAGCGGTGGGTGGGTCGCTGTGAAGCTCTCCGGCCTCTTCCTATTCGGGTTCTGCTCCAATAGCGAGAGGAGCATCGCCGCCAGAGCCGCTCCCTGGGAAAATCCTATCACCCCGTCGAATGGGCCGTTGGTGTCTAGGTAGTTTGAGAGGAACCTCCAGGTCTCGTCTATGCCGACGTATTCCCCGGTTGCATCGTTACGGCGCCACCAGGCATAGTTTTCGGTCGGGGTGGGGGCGTCCGGGGCGGGGTCTCCTGGGAGGTCGGAGGGGGAGAGTGGGTGCGGGGCGGTCGGGTAGTAGAGGGCGGACTGGGGAGGGAGGGATTTAAGGAGGGTCTTTTGGACGGCTTTGGTTTTGGTGGAGAAGAGGGGGCCAGATTGGGTGAAGCCGTGGAGGAATAACTAAAGGCGTTAGGGCCGGGCGCACGGTGGGTTGCTTTGGGAGCGGGGGGAGGGTGTGTTGGTGGGACTCACGAGTTTGGACATTGTGGTGGAAGCTGTCTGGTTGGTAGATAGATAGGGGGCTACGGTATTTGACTGACTTGCTGGTTGGTTGGCTCGTGTGGTATCGGAAGGAGGCTCAGCCCCCCGGCAGACCGGCAACATGCATCCACCTGAAAAAGAAAAGAAAAGAAAACATTGCGACATCCAATTTCTAATCCCTAACTGCCTACAGGAATCTCCAATCCCACCAAACATGTTTCCAACCATCAATTTATCAAAAGCCCTCACTCTCGGCGGCCACATCAATGTCCGAGTACTCCGCGATCACGCCAAACGCGAGGCATTCGCAGCTGCCGAGCAAACCCGTCAAGCACTCCGGTACGTTGATCTACCCCCCCTCTACCATCGAACCCCACTCCAATCCACTTTGAGCTCCTCCACTGACCGGAGCTTGGAAAAAAAAACAGATACATCGCACAAAACACACAACTCCCGCTGCTGCAGCGGACAAAGGCCCAGATCGAGCTCGCACTCATGAACTCAAACACTCGAAGGATGAAGATCAAGAACCGGTGTATTGCAACTGGGCGCGGGAGGGGTGTTTTGAGGAATTTCAGGATATGTCGGGTTAGTGTGCTGGGGGGGCTTCCCGAGGGACCATATGCTAATAAATCTGGTGTAGTATCAATTTAGGTTGTTAGGAAAGGCCGGTGACCTCCCGGGGATTAAGAAGGCGAACTGGTAGTTGGTGCCATGTTGGGATGAGGTGGGGTGGTGGGGTGGTGGGGTGTCACGGGGCTTGCGACTAGCTTGCCGCTGTACATATTTTTTTGCGTTGATATGAGCCATGTTAGATGGCATATCTATTGTTCCTCCGCATTCCTTTGCAGGCTTCTAGATCACTATGACACGGGCAACTCACTCGTCATGCGACATCACTCGTCTCTAGCCCCTAGGGAGCCCGTTGATGTTGGGGAGCTGCTGTTTAGTTAGCATCGGCTCCATACTCACGATTTTGAGGTCTGGGCACGGAGGTGAATACTCCGGGTGATATTGAACGTCACCGAGGTGGGATATATATTGTGTTCATGTTTCCATTCGTTACGGTAGGTGGTTGGATCAATCGATTGATCTTCCGCTACCACTTTTCCTATATTTCTGAGAGTCGGATATGTTTTTGGTATTGCGCCAATGACTTAGGGGAGGTGCATCTCTTGTCGGGAGGAGAGTCACAGAATGAATGCTCCTCTTGTGGATCACGAAGCGAAGAAGCCGTCGCCGCGATTAGCCCCCAATTTACTCACCCCTATCTCCTAACGGGCTTAGGTTGATAGCATGGGGTTCATACAACCCTACAAACTTACGGATTTCTAGGGAAATCTCATATTGCACCCCACGACGGATGTGCCCTGCCTTAACAGAGGGGTTTGTGTTATATCGGCCACGTTTAGATTTAGCTTTATCAACCCCCCCACACTGCACTTCTACTCCCCCTCCTCCCTTCCAACTTAATCACCACCTAACCTCTGCACGATACATCACACCCACAAACATGCCGCATCAGGCTACTCCTTCTCCTCCCTGCTCCTCTCCTGGTCATATACGTGTATCTAAGCCCGGATCTGGACCCATGCAAACAGCCAGCGCTATCTTGGACCCTCCTTCGGGAGGTATCGCGCCGACAGATACGGCCGATAGCGCGGGCCCCGGTTCTTCTGATGGCTCTTTTGAGGACAAAAATATACATGCCGAAGGCGTAAATGCCACGAATGCCATGCAGAGTGGTGAAGACAACAAGGCGACCTCCTTGGCTGCCGCCGGCATTAACGACACTGAAGGTACCGCCTCCGCAAAAAAGCGAACTAGGCAGCGCAAACTTTGGTTTCGTGATTTATCTCCGGTCCGCACTAGATCTAGCACCGGTAGTCTTCCGTCTTCCAGGAAGAAGTCTTATATCCAGGAAGATGTGACTCCGATCAAGCCGCGCCAGCTTCGTGCTAGGACAAATTCCGCTGTTAAGAAGCCAACCCCTACTCGTAAGCGCAAGTCTGCCCCCGTTGGCAGGGCTCCAAAGAGATCCAGGAAGAGTTTGACTCCAGGAGATAAACGAGCTGGGGGCGGTGTGGGTGATGATATACAGGCTGCTGAAATCGTTGGAAGAGATGATGAATCTGATTACGAACATAAAGTCAAAACTCCTGGCGTTAGTGACGACGAGGCTTCGAGCACTGGTCAATTTTATGACGAGCCGGATACCGACGCTTGTGCTAAGCCTGACGAATCTGCATTCAGGGATGGAGTTAAGACCCCCGGTATTAGTGGTGATGAGGCTTCGAGCCCTGGTAGATATTATGAGCGAGATAACTACGCTTACGCTAAATCTGACGAGCCCGCGCCCATGGATGGAATTAATACTCCAGGTGCTAGTAGCGATGCGGCTTCGAGCCTCAGTGAGTTTTATGATGAACCATATGCCGACGCTTGTGCTAAGCCTGATGAATCTGCACTCGGGGGTGAAATTAAAACACCCGATGTTAGTGATGATGAAGCTTCGAGCCCTGGTGGATATTATGGACAGGATACTCGAGCCCATGCTAAGCCAATCGGGTGTGGCCACAAGGATGGGGTCAAAGCTCTCGATGTCAGCGATAGTGGGGAGGAATCCTTGGGTAATGGTCAATCCGAGCACCCAGTTGACAATGAGTCTGGAACTCCCGCCAGGGCAGATTCCCAAGACTCGATCCAAGCGTCAGATGAGGGTTCCACTAATTTTCAAGCGGACGAAGATGGAGCCGAGGTTTTCAAGGAAGCTGAGGCAGCTATTTCGGATGGCGAACCCAAACTTGGGAAGACTGACCTTACTGAACACCAAGTTGAGGATAGACTTGGAGTCCAAAGTCGCCACGGCAGCGTCGAACCCGAGGCCAAACCAGAGCTCAGCCCGCCCGGATGCCACGGCCCCGATAAACAAACTGACGTGGAGGCGCACGAAGTCACCCATCCCGATCAAGCACCAGAAGTTGCAAATTTCAACGCTCCACCGGATGTCGAGTTTGCAATGATCGTTCAAACCAACTTCAAAACCCCAGAAGACTTCATCGCAAACTTCAAGACCTTCAAATTCCAGAGCACATCCAAGCACCACGTGAGAACCACGCACGTGTTTATCTATTTCGCCTCCCCGGCTTCCCAGATCCAATTTGTGGTCTCAGTCTCTCCCACTGGCGTTGTCGCTTCCCCGCCCATCGGCGAGCACGAGGGAACCGGACCCTGCTCTACCGATCAGCCCTGCACCGAGTACGAGTACGAGTACGGAGTCAGTGCCTTGTGGCAGCTGGCAGAGGCGATCCCGCTCGTGGAACTTCAGGAGGTTTACGGATTCGAGGGGCCGCCGATAGAGCCCACCCAGCTCCCCCAGGAGTTCTTGGCCGCGCACCCCTTGGCTAGCATGCAAAAGATCTTTTGAGATTGGTCGAACGCGAGAATCGCTTGGAGGGGGGAGGAGGAGGAAGAGGAGGCCTGTGTGGATTTCAACGAGCTAGAGTTGAACTTGTGACGGGGGTTCTATAATAGTAGTTTGTTTATTCTTACTGCACTTTGATTCCGTTCTTTGTCTGGGGATTCTTATATGGGGATGATAAAAAAGGGGGAGTGTTAAAAAAAAAAAGCGTTGATCGGCAGACTCGAGATCCGATGTCCTGTCCCGTATGTATGTACAGTACTTAGTTTCGTTTGCCAATTGAACTGCTGAGAAAATGATTGGATCGCCTAGAACTTTGTGAGTGATGATTATAGCGAGGTGAAGATGGGTAAGCAAGTACGGTAATGTTTTTATGTGGTCGTACAAATATCATATACATTAACCCCCCCTATAATTGTCCAACTCTCACATCTTCTCACTCGGTCACTTTCCTCGGTAAACGTGGTACTCTAGATTAATTAAACACAGAACTATCTGAAGATCAATCAAGTCATGGTGGGGCTTCAGTTTGTTCAGAGCTGGTACAAACGCTCATGAAGCGCCCCGGTAGATACTGTATCCGAGCACTTTACATGTCGCCCTATCAATGAGCCCAGCCCTATTTAAGCTTCCACAGGAGCCCCTCCTCTCAACCAGTCCACATATGGATAGGTAGAGGAACACCCGAGATATCCGCACTCACTCACTCACTCGCTCTCAATCCACATTCTCAAACACAACCTTCAAAAATGCCATCATCATCATCATCATCATCATCATCATCATCATCATCATCATCATCACCACCACCCCCATCACAATCCCTCACGCCACAAGACTTCCGCCTGGCCTGCCGAAACGGCACTTACAATACCACCACCACCCTAACCGTCCCAACGGTGCAGTGCAACCTCCTGGCACTCCCGTCCCGCTACGCCCCCTCCTTCGCGCAGCTCTGCGCGCGGAACCCGGTCTCGTGCCCACTCTTGTACTCCACCCTTCCCGGAAACCCGACCACTCCCCTGGCACCGGGGGCGAACCTGACAACGGACCTACCAAAGTACAACGTGTACAAGGACGGGAAACTACTCACCCCGGATGGGATAGCCTCGGTGGAGGAGTACTGGACGAAAGACCACGTCGGGTTCCTGATCGGTTGCTCTTACTCCTTCGAATGGGCGCTGTCCGCTGCTGGGCTCCCGCCCAAGCATACCTTGTGCGTGCCCGTCAAGTGTGTGCCCATGTTCCGGACGGGTATCCCCCTGTCCCCGGCTGGGGAGTTTACGGCCGGGTTTATGGTTGTTTCGATGAGGGCGTATAAAGAGCGGGACGTGGAGGAGGTCAGGCGCACCACGCGTCCGTTTAGGAGACAGCATGGGGAGCCCGTGGCTTGGGGATGGGATGGGGCTAGGATGCTGGGGATTGAGGAGAAGGTTCGGAAGGGATTGATGGACTTTGGGGAGTGGGTTGAGATTGATAGTGATGTTGGGGAGGTTCCGGTTTTCTGGGGGTGTGGGGTTACACCGCAGGTTGCAGTCATGGAGAGTAGGATTGAAGGGGTGGTGATTAGTCACGTTCCTGGATGCATGCTTGTTACGGATGTCCCGGTCGAGGAGGAGGAGGGGCCTAGTCCTAAACTATGATTGCCCGGGTTTACAGAGGATTTGTTATTATGAATACAATTTTATTAATTACCGGAGCCCCCCAGCGCCCGGTTGGCCCTTCACAATGAATCACTCGAGCCCGTCGCTATAACTATCGTAGAAATTTATCACGATCTGAAAAATTTCCAATTAAACCTATGAAATCCCGTGGTAAATTATAATTTCCAAAAGAATCATCACCATATCTCACCTGAAGTATCCTAGCATAGGAGATAGGCGACTTTCGCCACGGACGCAATAAATTCCAAACTAATAAACGAGGTTCCACGCAACAGGATAGCTGCAAGCCTGCCAGCCTGCAAGCCAATCCCTGAGCAGATTGTGGCATCGGAAGATTTGGCAAACATCCCTTAGGAGGCGGGCAAGTGAATGGGTGTTTTCCTGTCTGCTAAGAGGTCCTTTTGGCCGTAAAAGTCACCTACTAGGGAGATAACCATGTCAAGAACGCCAAGGGTATCCGATTGTGAAAGGGTGTCTACAGTTTGCAATGCCGGCGCGTTAGGTTTTGACTGATGTTTCTGTCCTGGTTGGGGGGGCTCTTCTTGAGCTTTCCGCTCTCTAGCCGACTGCAAAGCTGCCCTAAGCCGAGAGGCAAGTCCTAATCCACCGGCTTCTTCGGTTTCTGCATGCTTTTCGGCCTGGAGGGGTGGTATGGACTCTAGGGTAACCCCATGCTGGGGAGTTGCCTCAGACTCGACAATTTCTTCAACCTTGGGAGTGGCGGGAGAGCCTAAAGTCTGCTCGGGCTGCTGGGTAGCCACTGCGGCTACAGTGTCCCCGCCTTGCACGGTATTGAACTCCTGAACTCCCTCATTCCCTTCGTCATCTTCATCATATTCGCCCCCCCCCTCCTCATCTCCCTCCTCCTCTCTCTGGTCATCTGGAACTCTTCCTCCTTGCAAGGAAATCGCCATACGTTCCCTAATGATGAGGCATCGCTTCCCTAGCTCTCTCACAATGCTAGTCTCGTCCGCAGTCAAGCAATCGTCAAGCCTCACTAACAGCCCCCACAGCCACTGGGACCAGCATCTCCCACCTTGGTGCTTTGCTATCTCAGACATGCGTTGGGTCAACCACTTCAAGAGTCTTAGTACCGTCTGCTGATCGATTCCCCAGAGCTCCTTAGGGGTAGGACGAGTGTTGAAGATATGCTGCTGCCATAAAGAGCGTTGCTTGCGGACGGGAAGACTTGGCGACACGGCTAGCGGTAGTGGGGTAGGCGGGTTCGCGTGCAGACTCTGGCGGACAGAGTGGAAGGATGTGAGAAGAGCATTATGCCAGAGCGAGAGGGCAGCAGGCGGTTCGGTTAGAGGGGTAGCAATAGTCGGGTCCATAGCGGCGGTATAGGCTCCATCGTTATACCAGCCTTGTTCCTCCTCATCATTATTATTATCATCATCCTCCTCTTGCTCTTCAACAACTTCCCCTTCCTCTAGCTCGTTGACCACCTGCTCGATAACCTCGGGCTCGTCGTCGTCGTAATTAAGGATATTAGACCGGAGAGTGGGAAGCGGCGGCGGTCTTCTGACCTTCTGACCCGTGACAAGCAATGTCGGAACACCCTTCGCTTCAGACCTACACTTATCACTCAGCTATCTTACCACTTCCATCTCATCAACGCGTTTCCAACGAACGGGGTCTCGCTGCTCACCTAACCATGCGCAAGTAATCCATTCCGTCATTCGCAGGACCGTAAAAGTCATCCGGTTCACCTTCAAGACCGGGAAACGCGCCGCGCTGGCCTGTGGCAGGGTCGATGTAACCTTTGCTGGCATCAAAGTCGAAACCGCTATTATTATTGCCATTACCACCGGGGTCGTAACGGGGACGCTTGTTGGCTCCGTTATCGTGATAATTGTTGTAGCTGCTGCCGGCCCCGTTATTATTCTGGGGATTCCTGCCTTTGTTCTGACCTCTCTTCTTGCGTTTCGTCATTGTGTTCTTTTTTCTTCTTCGAAGAGTCGTTGGGTGTTGTGAGAAGTGAAACGAAAATTCAGTGAAGGTAAGTTTGCGAAGGGAAGCCTAAGTGCCCAGAGCAGATGACTAACCTAGCGATGAAACAAAAGGCCAAAAGCGTGAGTTGTCCCTATCTTGAACCTGGGCGCAACCGTAACCTTGCCTAAGTCAAACAGGATCCGGCTACTACTTGTGCAAAGAAGCAGCTTGGAAGAATCTCTTATACAGTATAGCAATTAGAGAGGAATAAAACATCTGGCTCAGCTACCGGTATGCTACCAGTGGTAATTGGGGATTTGGTGATTTTGGGAGAAGTTCACACTATTTTCCGCCGGTGAAATTCAGCTAGACGAGCATGGTGTGCTAAGTGACGGTACAGTACGGGTACAGTACAGTACTGTGATAATGCCAACAGTATCGGTACTCGAGCAGATGGAAGATCTTGACATAGTTTACCTAAAAGTTTCTTACTTCACGAACCTAAGGAAGCTGTTTTACAAGATATAAAATAGGAGTAACTTTGCTGATATCATAGTTGGATCAGTTTTCTTTCCTGAGGCCGAGCTTTTTTTTATATCTTTTAAGTTGAATTAGATCTTGTGAAAATCTCGAGGCTGATTAGAAATGTACAGTACTCGAGTATTGGTATGGAGTTCTTATAAGTATCATACAGAATTTAAAAGGAAGGAGGTATCAGGTACAGATTATACTTATATCGTACTACATTATACCTCCTTGGCCGCCGCCCTCGTTTATTCGCCCTCGCCCTAAAGATGAGATCGTAGGCCAAGTTAGGGCGTGCTAACTTTCCACTCCTCTATTCATCTGTGCCTTCTCGAGCGGATCTTCTCTGCTCTCACCTTCTCTTGCTCCTCCTTCTGTGGAGCATTCTTCCACACTTTTTCCCTGCTCGAGTACTGTAGTTGCTTTCCCTGCCCTCCCAAGTAAGACTACCGCTTAATCCGCCACTCGGTTGACTGCAATCCTCAAATCTCCCGGCCGATCACCCCGCTGCGATGCACAGCTCCGAGCCGGGAACTCTAAATTCCCAAGAGGAGTCTTTGATCCTCGACACCACCCCTCCAGCCTCCACTAAACCTTCGTCCCTCTCGTTACCTAACGAGGTGATTTGTCTAATCCTAGACTGTATCCCTCCACGAGCCCAGAAGACGCTGGCTCGCGTGTGCTTGATTAATCGGCAGTGGTACTTTGCCACCATTCCTTACCTGTAAGCCCCGCTCTTTGCGAGAAACCGCGAGAAATCTGACGATAGGCAGTCGGTCCGGAATGCTGATTTGAACTCTGGTTTTCTCTCCCGACAGGTACCGTTATCCGAAAATCACATCGGTAAACTACACCAAATTTGTAAACACTGTCTCCCCCGGCACCTTCAAGACTTCAAAATTTGTTGGGCTGGTGAAGCGTATCGACCTGTCTCGTATTGTCCATGATAGCCGTCCATCGTTGCTTGCGAGACTTTTGCGCCGTACTCACGGGTCACTGGAAGAATTTGTTGCCCCGCAGACTGCCTTTGGACACATCGCATTGGTAGCTGTGGGAAACTGCCAGCAGCTCCGTCTGCTCGACTTGTCTCTCGTCTCGCAATCAATTGAGCTCAAGACACTCTTCCGGTATATTCAAGACCTTCCCCATCTAGTGACTCTCTATTTCCCCCCATCCTCAATATCCGATGGCAGTAAGTTAGCGTTCAACTGGCCGCCCCGCCTCAAGTGCATCTCACTCGCGGGAGGGATTGAGAATTCATTCTTGACCAATACCCGTGTTCCATCAACCCTCCATGAGCTGCAGATAGCGCATTGCCCATTCGTCAAGGACTCATCGATCAAGCACTTACTAAACAAGGCGTCACACCAACTCACCGTCTTGAGCATTAACTATCATATCCCTTGCCTAGGATTCAATGCCCTCGACAAAGTGCTCATCATCTGCCCACACCTGAAGAAGCTCACCATTGCTGTGGACTATGTATCAGGGCACTTATTCGAGGAAGAGAATTCGCCGGCAGGGCACCCACTTCGTTGGCTCAATTTGGACTCCTCCGGCAACCCTGGCGTCGAGAAAAAGATTACTCCGGATGACGTTTTCATCGCGGTCGCCGAAGAGCGCTTGAGCGAGCTGCGCGTGGTCCGCGCACGTAATAAGCTCGGGTGGAGGGAAAACTCGAAGCGCATGGTGGTGGACCTCAACGAGCTCTTGGAAACACGAGCGGAGGAAAAGGGCGAGACAGGTGCCGGCGTATGGATCTTTGAGAACGACTACTCTAACCAGTGCGAGGCATTCAGAGGGTGGCTGAATGGATTCGAGGAGGATGAGTAGGCGTTACTCTTCCTCCGCCAACAAGAAAGGAGATCCAATGGGTGATGCATCTCATGTGCGAGTGTGGATGTTAGTTTTTTTCTTCTTTCTTCCCCCTTTCTCCCCCCTTTCTTACGCCCCTTCAATGTTTAAAATTCTACCGTGTTTGATTTGGTTCTAACAATCGATATTGCAAGAATAAAGGAGCGTGGATATGGAAATCCCGGTTCATTGTTTGCCATACGGATTGATGCGTATTCAATCGAGCATGTTTCCCACTTCTGTGCTTACTCTAGGCAATTTCTTTTTTTTTCTTTTTTTCTTGAAGCGTGGGGGAATGGGGACCAAAGATGGCGCTTGTTTTCCTATCATATTTTTTCACTCTTATCCCTTCTTGCGTTTTCATTGTTTCCTTTCTCCACTCTCTTCTCATCACTTGTCTATTTGTGATAGGAGGGGTAGAATGTTTTGACGTCTTCTGCAAACTTTGCAAACGGTTACATACCCTGTGCTCCACTAGAGAGAGAATACTCCACCGGCGTCATCTGTCAGTGTATTATTACAAAAATAAATTCTCAGATTCTGTTCTCGGGCGTGCCATTACCATCATCATATCACATTAGGCCGGAAGGCAGAAGGAGGAGGGAGGGGGGCAACGAGCATGTCATACCATATCACTCGAGCCCGAATGACAATCCAATCTTGTTATTTTCTCCTCCCGCCTCCATTGACCGCACGATCACCAAAAGTAGGGGGTTATCACAACATGCATCACTTGGGCTGCCATACTGTCTCACAAGGTTTGTCCAGTTTGTTTGCTCTTTAAACGCCAAACTTCACTTTTCTTCACTTCCCGCGCGAGAGATCGAGTTTGACGATGGAGTTGGCTATCGCAATCAATTGGATGTGGTGGTGACACTGCGGTGCCCGCGTGGACTAGCGTACAGTGCGGTAAGTTTGTGCGCCAAAAGGAATTCCGCCTTCCTCCTCTTGCAAGTGAGTGTTGATGGTGTATGCACTCTCTCAAGCACTCGTAATGCCTAGATCCAAACGAAAGGGGCTTTGGTAGTACATATGCAATAGTAGTCCTTTTTTAGAAAAATCGCCCTGGCATTGCGAGTATGGCGGAATACAATGCCGGCACGAGTACCGTAGACGGCGAAACATTAATATACCCCCCCCCTGATATTATACTGTAAGATGCCGGAAGCGGTGCTGGTGGTGGCGGGTCAGGTTTGTGTCTGTTGTGTTCTGTATGACCCATCTCACATAGCTGGACAATTGGCTGCGAGGACCCGCACCGTGCAGCGGATAACTACTCGAGGACTCGAGTATACTTGTCCCAGGCCATAAGTACCCGAAAACAGGGATTAAAGAAATAAGTTATATGGCAAAACATCCGTGCATGTCTGTGCCCCCATACAAATGATCCCCCTTCATTTTCGGGTACTTATGGCCTGGGACAAGTACCGTGGCATAGCATGGTAGAGCAAATAGTGGGAAAACAAAGAGAAAAAAACCTCGATCGATCAATCGATCACGCAGAGTGTCAAGGGCCGCTTATTCTTGCGGGCGGGCTCGATGATCTCGGGACACGCGCGTGTTGAGCAGTGAAAAAAGGAAGCATCGATAGTACTGCAGCCCCAGGATTAGTCTTTTGTCTCTCGACGGTCGGGCGCTATCTAGCCGTGACCCGCATGCAGCTTAAGCTGAGCCTGCAACTTATTGGGAGGGGGGTAGGCTTTGTGATCCCTCCCTTGATTCTACTCGTACAAGTAAGGAGGGGTATAAAACCAATACTCGAGTACATATACATCTGCCGGTCTGGCAGGTTGACCAATACTCGAGTACAGTACATGTATCCGAGCAGGTTCGAAACGTGGTGAGCGAGACAAGGGCGGCTTTCTGTTGTTGGGAAGGTTAATTCTTCCTTGGAGGGGTGTCCAGAGGGAGGGAGGGAGGGAGGAATGGAGGGGGCCGTGCCGCAGTGCTTGCTTGCAGGCTTTCATTTCAATTGATATCAGTGTTTGTGTATTGGAGTGGTGATACAGTATGATGCCGTGGCGGCTTTCATTCATTCCAAGTTTGCGCACCTAAGTGAGTTTTATAGCGCTTTGCAAATGTTTTGTCCAAAGAGTAGGAAACGAGCTTCTTCTTTTTTTGTTAAATGTGAATGGGGTAAACTAGCATGCACTATGCCAATCATGATAAAAGGATATGTATTGGGAGAAATGGAGCGAGAGTAAGACACTTCCTCGAGTATGATACAAGGCCCTCCCACTCACTCGCTCTAATTTTCCAAACAACGTCTACTCTTACTGCAATTGGTATATGTAGTAGGAAATATTTCGTCACACTTTTTTATTCAACAAAAAAAAAACTCCTTTCCCACATCTTGGACAAAATATTTGCAAAGTGCTGTAAACAGGGAATCGAGATTGAAAGACTGTCCCCCATTTCAAGAAACGTGTGAAATTCTAAGTGCGCAACCGAGTTACGCCGCCCCACCTGATTGTTAACTCTCCCACCATTCCATCTCGACCGTAATTGATCCTGTATTGTAGAGGTCAACTACCTGTGATTGCACATCTGAACTGTTTTTTTTTGGGGGGGGAGGGGGGGGTTCAGTAACCGAGGCATACCTTCCCGGAGAAATTGTGTGCGGGTTTGGGAGAATGGAGGCCTGAAATCTCTCCCTTAGTGAAGAAAGTGGGCGGTAGAGTACCTAGTCGTTGCACCCTGCCCGGAACTTCGAACATCCCTATGGTAGGTATTCGAAAGTATGTGGAGAGGGAGGGTTGAAGTTCTCAGGACAAGAGGGGCTTGGAAGCCGGCAGAGGTGGATTTTTTTGGAGGGTATCGTAGCATGCATAGTTAAACCTTCTGTCGAGGAGGTATTAACTTTATACGCAGTTACGCAGTGCACTGAGGGCGGAGGAAAAGCGCTTTCCCCCTCCCTTCCTCCATGGGAGCTGTCCAACTAGTAGCGTGCCTGAGTCGAAGTTGACCTTTGAACCTCACTGAAGACCCCAGATACCTTCCAAACTATGCCAAATGCCACCGGCATTAGGGCTATTATACTACCTGCAAGAAGGTATCTTTTCCTCGATGGCCATGAAACCTCATAGGTGAGTCCACCCTAACAAGTTGACCTTAAACAGGTCGCCAGTAAACTGGGTTGGCAGTATCACCACTATCCATACCTGAAGACAGTGTGCCGTTCTTCGCATCCGTTGCTATGATACTACTTTTTGGCAAGACACAGCACTGTATGTATGCTACAGCAGAGGATAACCCAGGTGACTCGAGGATGCCCATGCCTTTCTCAGAGGACAGCAATTATCATACTTCCAGGGCATTCTCGCTAGCTTTGCTACTAGCCATCATTCCGGATTGCTGAATGATACTTCTCTCCGATGAATGTAGGATCTAAAGATTCGTTGGCCGGAATTAGCGTGAGGGTCAATGATGATTTCTGCTTGAAAAAGTGCTCATTGGGCTCGCCGGTCGGCTTCCCAAAAGAATACCGGTAGAGAGAGGACTTGACTTCCTAGCACACTTGAATTGATCGCGGATTCTTATTTACAAACTCACTCGCTAGTCTTCAGAACTTTCTTGTAATTATTAGGATTAAGTTTGGATGTTAGGAGTAAAACCTTTCTGTTTTGGTGGTTTCATCTACGATATCATGAGGCTCCAAGCCCCGCGCCAAGCCGCAAATGGCCCCACCTTAGAATAGAAGACTTCGGTTGACTCACGAAAAAAAGAGGGAAACGGTATCTACATTGTTCACAATAAACGTCTTTCGATTCCTCAGCTTCTCAAGCGAACACCTCAAACAAATATTCACAAAATGTCTTCCTCCGAGCTTCCAACTGAGCAGACAGCTGCCCTCTCCGTTGCTGAAGGTGATGCAAGTGAAAATGTTCCCACGGGGTAATGTCCTTCCCTCACCCTCCAGAAAACATACCACGATTGGTCGTTGACTCTTGTGTTAGCCCCGACGGGGAGCCACTCTCCAAGTCCGCCATCAAGAAGCTTCAGAAGGAGAGGGAGAAAGCAGAGAAAGCGGCCAGACGCGCAGCCCTGGAAGCAGAGCAGAGGGCCACCCGTGAGGCCGCAAACGTTGACCACGCAACTGAGAACTATGGAATCAAGCCGATGATCCAATCAACCGAACGCTCAGGCACCAAGCGTATCCAGCTCTCCGAATTGACCGCGGCAGACGACGGGGCGGAGGTTGTGTTCCGTGCTAGGCTCCAGAATGCTAGAGCACAAGGGGCGAAGATGTGTTTTGTTGTTCTCCGTCAGCAGTGTGACTCCATTCAGGGGGTTCTCACCGCCAATGAGGAGGGCACTGTATCGAAGCAGATGGTCAAGTGGACGTCTGGTGTCAATCTTGAGAGCATTGTTCTAGTTCATGGAAAAATCACAAAGACTCCTGAGCCGGTAACCTCCGCCAGTTTGTCTGATGTAGAGGTGCATATCACAAAACTTTTTGTCATTGCAGAGGCAGAGCCCATGCTACCCATCCAGTTCGACGACGCTAGCAGAAGCCTTAGGGAGGTTGAAGCGGGCGCCGCTACTGTTTCCCTAGTTACTAGGTTGGACAACAGAGTCATCGATCTAAGAACTTTAAGCAATCAAGCAATCTTCAAGATTTCATCAGGTGTCTGCACGCTCTTCAAGGAGTACCTACTCAAGCATGGCTTTGTCGAGTTCCACACGCCCAAGCTAATTGCAGCTGCCAGCGAAGGTGGTTCCAACGTGTTCAAAGTCCAGTACTTCAACAAGGATGCCTATCTTGCACAGAGCCCGCAGCTGTACAAGCAGATGCTTATCGCTGGCGACTTTGAGCGTGTGTTTGAGATTGCCCCTGTCTTCCGAGCTGAGAATTCCCAGACTCATAGACACATGACTGAGGTTTGAACCACGTATTTCCCTCAAGCAAGTTTTTCTTTTTTTTTCTTGTGCGAGCTGACGATTCTTCGTATCTCTAGTTTACCGGATTGGACCTAGAGATGGCGTTCGAGGAGCATTATCATGAAGTGGTCGAGGTGCTCGAAGGTCTATTCGTCTACATTTTCGCAGGCTTGCAGGAGCGCTTTTCGAAGGAGATAGCTATCGTCCGAGCTCAATATCCCGTCGAGGAGTTCAAGGTTCCAAAGGACGGGAGGGTCCTGCGCCTGACCTTCAAGCAAGGGATAGAAATGCTCCGAAATGCGGGGCACGACGTTCCAGACCTAGAAGATCTCAGCACGGAAATGGAACGCGCTCTCGGCAGGTTGGTCGCCGAGGTGTATGACGAAGACTTTTACATCTTGGACAAATTCCCTCTCGCAGTTCGTTCACCCCCGCTCCCCCCCGCTCCCCCCCACCCCATCTAGTTCTCTTCCTCCCTGGCCCGGCTGACACTTTTTCCCTCTTTTTCCCTCTTTGTAAAACAAACAGGTAAGACCATTCTACACTATGCCTGACCCAGAGGACCCCAACTACTCCAACTCCTATGACTTCTTCATGCGAGGCGAAGAAATCCTTTCTGGCGCGCAGAGGGTGCACAACAGCGAGTTCCTTGCTGAGCGCATATCATCCCTCGGCATTGACCCCAAGGCTCCCGGTCTGGAGGACTACGTTGACGCCTTTAGGTATGGAGCTCCCCCTCATGCAGGTGGTGGGATTGGCCTCGAGAGGGTTGTTTTCTTGTGGTTGGGCCTTGGAAATATCAGACGTGCGAGTGCATTTCCTAGAGACCCGATGCGTTTGAGACCTTAAGTCGGGATACAGTCGCCACCCCCGTCTTCATTTCACTTTTTCGAGAGCATAGCTCCATTCTTAGTTTAGGTAGTCATTAAAATAAAATGTTACTACAAGTTAGATTCCGAGAAAACGCCCACTGTACTGTTGGCGGTTAGGATTTTCGTCCGGATCTTCCTATTGCATCATAATATAGTACTCGTAGTGTGCGGATTCCGAACTAATCCCTTCTAGCGTGAATCTAGACCCGGCCCACCAGTCGTACCGTGCTTGGCCGGCCAGGTGTGGGTCGGAATATTTTGTGCGGCGCTCACGGGACTGGCCAGTACGAGCACTTGTAGTTGAGTAATTAATTCAAAACAAATCATGCAGTTCTCGAGAAAGGCCCGCCCGCAGAAACCAACCAGGTAGCTACTGCGGCAGTTCCATACATGCAGTGTCCCCTTAGATACATCTACAGGTACTGTACATACACACTAGTCGAGTGGGGTATGTCGAGGTACTCCCACAGTAGCATTACCACACGGATACCAACACAGAGAGTACAGTACCGATACTCTGCAGGATACCCATACACCAAAAGAAGAAAAGAAAGAGGGGGAGAGAAAAAGGAAGGAAGAAAGAAAGAAAGACTTCCCTTTGTCTAAGCACTTCCCCAAGTATATAATACATCACCAAGTCAATCCGCAACTTTTTTTCCCCTTCCTTTCTCCCCCAACCATCACCACTCCCTTCTACTTAGCCTTACATTTCCAAACGATCCAAGTACCCGACGTCAACTTAAGAAAGGAAAAGAAGGTTTGGTCTGTCTGCCTGCCTGCTTGATTCATCGGTCGAAAGAGCGACCAAGCAAGCAAGCAGGCAGGCAGACGAAAAAAGCAGTGAGGTAAAGAGGGGAGAAGCAGGCATCGTCCCGCCGCTGTTGTTGACGGGGTTTTCGGGGTGCCGGGGGGGGGGTGAGTACCTTATGGTGAAGGCTGAAAGGACACACTAACTCAACCCCCCCCCTCCGCCCGCCGTTCACTAAGATTACCCCCCCCCCAGGGGCAGCGTGAATGGAAGAGACGGGGGATCACGACCGAGGCACGATGATAGTACAGATATCAAAAAAGGGGACTATCATACCGGCTTCCAGCTTTCGTCCCCCATCTCTTCCGTTTGCTTCTTCCTATCCTTCCCTCATCGCTTTTGCCTTCTTCCTTTCTGGTTGCGTCATTTTCATTCCTTCATTCCCCCCTCACTGTCTTTTTTCTTCCCTTCCTCCTCCCCCTCTTTCTCTCACATTCATTCATTTCTGTGGGGGTTGGAAGGTCGACAAACACGCAGACAGCGACAAGGTCGACCAACCCTCCCTCCCTCCCTCCCTCCCTCCCACCACCTCACCCACCCGGTGCGATCGAAGAAGAGTAAAAAGAGTTTGTTTGCTTGCGGGGAACAAGGTTTGCGATAGGCATACCTAGTTCACTTGGGCTAGGATGGTTGTTGCTCGGCAATTTCCGAAAGGAAGGAAACAAGAAATATAGGGGATTTTCCTTCCCTTTTTCTTTTTTTTTGGTTTTGTTGCTGGGTGCTTGGATCGTTTGGTAATGTGAAGCTTGGCTGCTCGGGAGTGTTTATGATTGTTTGTCTGTTTGTTTTGTTAGTGGTGCTTTTGTTGAGCGGGGGGGGTGGAAAGGTGGAACAGGAGGAGGGGGAGGAGAGGGGGGGCGTACTTGGCCATTTAAAAAGTCTCCGGACGCTCTGCACTTATTAATACCTAGCTTGGCACAAAAGCGTCCGGAGACTTTTTAAATTGCCAAGTAGTGGGGGGGAGATGGGCAGCGAAGAAGAGGAAGAAGATAATTGTTTTTGTTCTGGGCTGCTTTGGGTTTGTGCTAGGAGCGAGTGGAGGATTACGCAGATAATTGGTTTGTGTTGTTACCTTGTGTTCCTCCGCATGGTCTGCTTTACGGGGTTGTGGGGGGCGGGGCGGGGAAGTTAGAGAGAGGGATGGTTGTTCTAGACTTGGGATATCATATATCGATGTGTGTTAAAAGGTGTATGATACCAAGGGGGTGCAATTTTATAATGCTTTTATTTGGCCAGGGTAAAGGGTTGTAAATGGCAAAAAATAAATTCCGAGATTGCACGTCCAACTCCCTCCAACATCCAGTTTCTTTGTCGTGTGTAGCTTAATTTTAATCTTTATTTTCTGTCTATCTTATGAAAGGACAGAATTCTGATGCTTTTCTAATAATATTTCCCATCACAGAATACTATACATATATCAGTGATTAAAATTCCGGAAATAAGTTATACTGTTGGGAATTGAACGACGGGCTTCTAGAAAAGATTTTTGACATTTATAACCCCTACTGTAGCCCGGACTGAATAGAGGCATTGCAAAAATGCACCCCTTGGTAGACCCTTTAAGCGCATATCACAGTTGCGAATCATTTATCATAGCATGGGGGAGAGGAGAGCTAGCAAACAAACATTCAAAAAAAGCAAAAATGGATAAAGAGAATAGGTAATGACCGGAACGTGATTTGAACACGCAACCTTCTGATCTGGAGTCAGACGCGCTACCGTTGCGCCATCCAGCCGATTGGAACCTTTCCTGGTACAATCATCACATGCCAATAGCTTGCCAATAACTCAACAAACAAACCAGCTAAAGCACAAAAATTTCAGAGACATGGTGGTGAAAGCGCTTCCCAAACGCCATGAAAAAAACAAGACTTCACGGGCGAGTGGGAGATGAGTCCACCACTCGATTTCGCCCAGCCGCCGGTACACGTAATTGAATGAAGCTTGTCACGACCGATATCGCACGAGACCAGGGTCCGAAGAAAGGGTCATTCAGGGGGAGGGAGGGGGAGGGGTCGCCATCAGAGATTTCCCTAGCATATCGTTCAGTACTGTATGATACCATCGAATTTTTCACGCCGGCGCAGGGCGCGGTAAAAGCGGTTCCCAAGTAGAGTATAGTATGATATCGCAAAGACTGGCAAGAACCGTCAGGCGCTAAGTACGTTGAAATAAGAAGCGGCTGAGGCGAGACTTACGATTGCGCCAGAATAAGAGCCTTGAAAGGCCTAGTCCTGGGTACAAAGAGTTGGCGTATGGCGTCTCATTGCGATTTCGAGAAAAAACTAGGGTAAAAATCTTATTTGGACGTGCCTAGCGCCTGACGACGGTTCTTGCCAGTTTTTGCGGTGGGCAATTCCCGATCAAAAAAAACTTGCACGGTATCATACCCACGATGATAACGAAACGAACAAACACTTCTCCTCGTATGAGACCGATCGGCATGTAGTACTACCTGAGAGGCTAGGTGTCGGCGGAGATTCCTGAAAAAAATCTGTGGATAAGAGCATTAGTGGTATCGCAACGGATGCCGCTCTTGCGCAGCAAGTTTTGTAAGTTTTTAGAGTTTTTTTTAACGTCGTGACTTACCAGTAGTGCCGCTCGCTCCGCGGCAAGTCTCAAATACGGCATCATAGCAAAGAAGCTACGAAATTCAACGGGGAGGGGATTAGAGTGCGGTAGGCAAAGTTGAGGGTAGTCTGAGGCATTTTGAAAGGAGAGGGTCACCCTTCGAGTCACCGGCAGCCACGCTCTCTCCAGAATTGTCAAAGTTGGGAGGAGGAGGGGGGGTGGGGCAGCCTACCCCCCGAACGACCGCCCTGGCTTTTCAAGTGAGCAATCAAACCAACTATTTTCAGAAAATTCGATAATGGTGGGGCAAACCTGCGATAGCTTGGCAACAGCAAATCATTGCCAGCAGTGTAAAATGAGGTGGGCGTGGTGGTGGTGGGGCACAAGAATAAGCCAATCAACCAAGTGTATGAGCACGAGTGCAGGCCCTTTAAGTACGAGTATCACTAGCATCCCCCCGCTCGACACCTCGAGCCCGTCTGCTCTCTCATATAGTATATCCAATTTATATTTGTATTAGTTGCTTGTTGAAATATTGGTAGGACAACTATATACTGAAGTAGAATTCCATGCTTACCAGTTGTTGTACGATGAAAATATTTTCACTAACAGGTGACAAAACAGTAGTCACACTTGTTTTTCGACAGGTATAACATTCTCTGCCCTACCAAGATCTGAGGGGTTAACTGTCACAAAATAGTCACTAAGGAGCCAACAATATAGCAGTCACACTGGTAGGCATACACACAAATCAACTGAGAAAAAACTATTTAATACACAAAATGATTTAATTTCTACAGCCACTTCTCACTCTGTTACTTTCCTCTCTATTTTTATCCTAAACACACCTGCAGAGTATCTTACATTATAGCCTGGTGTATGAGAACTGTTATAAAATCCATTGCATTGTTAAAATGTCCAGTATGGCTCGACAGAGTAACTTGTACTATAGCCTGGTACAAGTGAACTGTCATAAAACAAAATCCATTGCATTGTTAAAATGTTCAGTATGGCTCGACAGAGTAACTTGTACTATAGCCTGGTACAAGCGAACTGTCATAAAACAAAATCCATTGCATTGTTAAAATGTTCAGTATGGCTCGACAGAGTAACTTGTACTATAGCCTGGTAC
>Ga0307517_10000083_pt1 | contig 131494 bp, 125 predicted proteins | sample 23_EM_MG_FD_194515 | JGI IMG/M metagenome (GOLD analysis project Ga0307517, IMG submission 194515) | Populus trichocarpa ectomycorrhiza microbial communities from riparian zone in the Pacific Northwest, United States - 23_EM | ecosystem: Host-associated > Plants > Roots > Unclassified... | reverse complement strand
CTCCTCGCTTTTTCCATTTCGGACCCCCCCCCCCCCCCCAGTCTCCTACTTCCTAGTATCAAGAGAATTAAAGAAAGAAAGAAAGAAACGGCAATGTCCCACCTACGTTACTACGCATACGCCGGCGTCGGAAAGCGCAATCTAGAGAAATACTACTACAGCCAAGCAGTCCGCATAGACAACAGGATTGAATGCGCCGGGCAAGGCAATTACCCCTCTTCCCTCCCTCCCTCCCTCCCTTCCTTCTTTCTAACATGGAGCTCCTCCTCTCCAGGCGGCTGGGATCCCAAAACCGGCGAACTCGCCAAGACAATTGAAGAACAGATTGAGAAGACGTTCAAAAACATCCAACTGAACCTCCAAGACGCCGGCGGCGCTGGCTGGAGCCAAGTGTACAAGATACGTTCCTACCACATCGATCTATCGCCCGAGGCTCTGGGGATCACAATCGCGGCTATCCGGAAGTGGTGCCCGGACCATGCGCCTGTGTGGACGTGCGTGGGCGTCACGGCGCTCGGCGAGGAAGGGATGCTCGTGGAGGTAGAGGTAGAGGCGCAGGTTCCGAGGGATGGCTAGATTATTATTTTTCTTTCTTTCTTTCCCTCCCTCTTGCTTTATGGGGATAGGTTAGGCGCGACGGGGTGCTTTCGGTTGACTCTTTGAGCTTTCTTCTTTTCTTTTCCCTTCTTTTGTTTCCTCTCCCGCTTTGGAGGGGAATATGTTGGGGAATGGAATCTACGAGTGATCTTGTGTGACTCTAGCGTTTTGGATAAAAGTGGTTATTTCTACGGCTTGAAAGCTCTCTCGCGGGGATTCTTTGTTGCCTCCTTCTCCCGTGAAAGGCTTTGCGGTCGTAAGTCTAAGGAAATAGGTTGTGAAGCCGGTCGGGCCTGTGGTTGCGTACTGATGTTGGGTGGAAAGTCAAAGAAAGGATTCAAAGTGGGCTAGAGAGGAGCGGCATGGATACAGACAGACATATAGAAGGTACAGTAACACAAAGGGGAAAGCAAGCGCATTATTCGCTCTAAAGTAGTAAGTGCGATGACTGCGGTTAGGCAGAGCAGGCAGGTGTGCCTTGTTCAGAATATGGATAGCTCTACGACGAAAACAGCAAGGGAAATAGAAGCTCTTGGGTGAATGGACGGTTTGGAAGGTATCATAGTTAGCTATTAAGGATGAGAAGAGTCTGGAAGGTTCTAGTAATAAAAGAGTACACTCGTAGACAGACAACTTCCGTGGCTTCAAGCAGTGTAGGTATCAACCCTCGGATCTCAAACTGGCATTCTTCAATAGTGATAAAGTACTTTCTAACTAACTCCGCGGGCCACTTCACTCCTCATACTAATCCATGTAGAGCAACCAGCCAAATCTCGGTAATCCCAAGCAACCTCTGCAATGCCGTCTTCCGGGGGAACAAGAGGTTGGTTGGGTGGGGTAACAAAAGCCCAAGCCGGGTTGGCCACAAAATCTCTTGGAAACCTTTCTCATCAGCGCAAGCGAGAAGAATACAACAATAAGGGGGTGTTTTTTGCACGGCGACGTTTGTGCGGTGAACCCACTGAAACTGCAATCCCACTGGGTTGGTGTGTTTGGCAGCACTCTATCATACCTCCAAACAACGGTTTCCGAAGTTTGGAAACTGTGGCTTGGGAACAATGTTTTTGTAGGTTAATATTGAGTTGGTGAATTCCATTTTAACATGATAAAAATTTTGCTCACTATCATCTTATTAAGTTCACTCCGTTGGAAATTAACCTCTTCCACCGATTACCAATTTTCCCCAAACTTTCACAAACTATCGTACTCAGGGTGTTTGGGAAGGCATACCACTCGACCGTCGCTGTGCCGAACAGCCCCTAAATGTTTCGTTGACAGCCAATGTCAATATCAATGCTGTCTCCACCCGCTTCTGGTAAACCAGATCTTATGCTATAAGTTACCCCGAAAGTGATATTATCGCAAAAGCTCTAGTAATCCTATAATCTAGCGATCCAAAGATCCTTCGGAGGGGCTAAGGGGTAATAGGCTTACAACCTTTCAATGCAATGTTCCAGGGGTTTTTAGGTATCGACAGGGGTCAAAATCGCGCTATCGTGAGCCCGGTAGCAGGCGTTGCAAAGAATGTATCATACCTCCGCTCAAGGCAGTATATTATGAAATTATATCATAATACAAGTAACAATATTAATAAAAAATAATAATAAAATCGGCCAGAGTAAATAAGTGGCGCACCACTCACCAGCGTTTGTACTTGTATTGGCAGTAATGAACTAGTTATGCGGAGTTGAGTGGGGGGGGGGGGGGGGGTACATGAGTTGCAACTCTGGCTACCGCGCCCAAAGTCGCGTACCTAATTCTGAGCTCTGTCGATACTCGTACAACTGACTTGAAACTTGCGTTGTAGATCCCCCGCAGTTGTTAATAGTGCCGAATTTCCCTTCACGCTAAAATGCAAACTATGATACTTGCCTACTAAGCTTCATAATATTATTATCCACGAATACTCCGGCCACCGCAGGAATGGAATGGAGTGGAAAGGCAGGGAAGGTAGTGAAGGAAAGCTCCAATACCAATACCCGGTAGCTCAGGCATTTTGTGCTCTACTATACTCGGGGTGCGACGGTAAGACGCCCGAAATTCCCCACCACTTGGATAGGGGACCAGGGGGCGAAAGCACTGGAAAAGCTGACAGCTTCAGCCCTAGCTTGACCAAAGAAAGAAAAAAAAGTGCCGGACCCTACGCCAGCAAAGACAGCTCCAATCTCCTATTCGAGGTTAAGTTAAGTAGTTAAGGCACTGATCAGCGCAAAAAAAAACCCCCCAGACTTTGTTCGCGCGCGAGTAGCAGTAGGCCGAGGTTCAATTATTCCGGTTTCTTACGGTATCACGATATTTTGTGCGGCGGTTGGTATGATGGAGCAGTGCTAATGGCTGATTACGCACAGGATTAGTGGGAATGATACCCCGACCGGCAGGAGAGAAGAAGAAAAGAGAAGCTTCCTCTCGAGTAGATTATATTTGCAAGTGCAAGTGAGGTGAATGCCCAAGATGTCCTAGCACGATATAAAAAAAAACCAATGGGGGGTAAAGCCGAAGTTCTAATTCCTACGCAGCGCTTCCAACCCAGGACGGTTACATATAGTCAATTTATTCACGGGGCATTCCTTCAGTACAGTAAACCAGTATTAGCCCCATCACATATAATCACTCGCGCACCATCCAATGAGATGCATCGTCGAGAATGTTGTTGCGAGGATGTCACCGCGGTGATTGGTGTGTTTGGAGCCGTAACTGGTTGGTTGGCCGGTTAGCTGGCGTCGGAATGTCTCCTATCATACCGATAGTCATTTGCGAGTAAAGAGTGGTATGGAATGAACGAATACGGAATCTGACTGGCTGTGCCAGACCTGGATGCCCGCACATATATTGCTATCGCCATTCAGGCGGAGGAACGAACGATTGAAACGAACGATACAGTACCGCAAGAACTCGAATAATCGAAACCCCGCGCTTAAGACGTCCGAAATTACCTCTCTTGGACAAGGGGGGTGAGCTCACTTCGAAAACTGACCCCCTCCCCCCGAAGCCCGAGCTTAAGACAAAAAAAAAAAGAAAGAAAAAAGAAAGAAAGAAAAAAGAAAAAAAGAGCAAGACCTTGGTTACTAGCAAATGTACGTGTAACTGCAATGTTCGACAAGTAGCATAGGGTTCAATCATTAGAGCTCTACATAACGGTACGGTATGTATTTAAAAGGGTTGGGGCCTGTGCAGTGTCCAACCAACCAACCAACCAACCGCACTACTCGTACAGATATCATACCCGCAGGGTACTTGTAATAATACTAGCAGACCAACCCCTCACTCCCCTCCCCCGCAAAAGCCCCACAACTAAAACAAAAAAAAAGTTCCATACATCGTAAGAAACCCTTTCCACAAGCCAATCGCTACTTTCCCCATTCCACCTTTCACTTCCTTCCCAGCCAATGAATAGCTGCAACCAATCAACCTTCCATCCATCCCCGGATGTGGGGGGAGGGGGGGGGGGAAGGAAAAAAAAGCAAACAGCAAAAAGCAAAAAGCAATAATTAAAAAGCAAAACTCAACGTCAGGACGGCATAGGCAATCACTCGGGGGGGAAATATATATATACCGTAGTTTCCCATAAAGATATAATAACGCTCTGAAGGGGGGCGGGGTGGGGGTAATAAGTGAATGAATGGGCGGATCGAAGGGCATTTGAATCTGCCAGCCACACGATTAATCTTTAGAAGAACGAGAATCCCCCCCGCTGTCATTGTATTGTATTGTATTGTACATGTCACTAGCTAAACCAAACCGCCGTCCAGTCAAAAACTGGGAGAAAAAAAGAGAAAACAAATTGACATTGACATGGCATTGGGAATAATGACGAGAAAAAAAGAAACTCCAGAGTGAAATATGCTATACAGATTTTTATGGAAACCCTAGTATACAACTGAGAAATGAGAGTCGTACTTTTTTCTACAAACTCTGTGGAAGCTTGCGAGAATTAGTCTTACTGGGAGAATTGGTGAGAGGGAAGTGGGCAGGTAGGTAAATATCATAGCTGGATACGTTAGGTTGGTTAGAGGCGGTTTGGTGCTGGAGGTTAGGTGAGGTGAGGTGAGGTGAGGTACGACAGTCAAATGAAACAGAAAAAAAGTCATGAGCCGTTTTTGACAAAAAAGAAAGGGGAAAAAAGACATTATGCAGTTAGGAGGTGAAGTGAAGTAGAAATAGAAGTAGGAAAAATAAAGTAGAAGTAGAAGCGAAGGTGGAATATAGGTAAAAGTGGAGCAGTGGAGAGACATTTTTGAAAAATCAAATAAAAATCGACATGATGGATAAAAACAGCCCGAACAGGAAAAAAAAGGCCAAGCAAAAGTAAAGGGGTAAAGTAAAGAGGGAAAAAATGTGTGAAAGAAGCCAGCAAAGTGAAGTAAAGCAAACCCATCCCGGGTCCCCGCCATCCCAATAACACCAATACAAGACCGAAAAAGCCCAAAACCAAACGAGAGAGTTTTATGAAAAGAGACCCTGTTGAAAGTAAAACGTCACATCCGCCGGAGCGGCTAAACCGCCCCTTCATCCCCTCTATCTTCTCTACCCCCCTTTACCGAAGAGTCTCCGCCAACCTACTCTGAAACTTAATCCCCTCCCCAGCAACCCACTCCAGCAAAAAGGCATATCCAAAGTTCACCGCCTCGAGCATAGTTGAATTCCTATGCAAGGGCAACTGGTACGCCTGTCTGAACTGCCCGCTCTTAACGTTGATAGTGCTAGGATGGATAAACTTCTTGCTCCTTAAAGCGTAAGTCTGCGGGAAATGGACTTGTATGTCATCGTAGGTGAGCTCCTTGTTACCAACGAGCCAGCAGTCTTTCAGCTCACGGGAGGATTTTGTGAGGGCAGATTTGAAGGATTGGTAGACCCTCATTTGGTCACTGGCGGTATTTCCGCCGGAGTCAGGGGTCGGTGCTTTGGAGGTTGTGTCTGGGATGGGCATCTTATCGTACTGCGCTATTTCGAGGTCAAAGATATGTTGGCGGATCATGGCTTCCAGTTGCTTACTGTTTGTGGGATGTTAGTCACGGGTGGTATATTCAAGGACTGGTTGGTAACGTGGGGGAAGTGAGGGGAACTTGCGTGAGGCCGAAGAGATATGGGTATGGCATGGCCTTGTCACCAACAAAGAGACAAAGCGGGATAATCGACTTCCACATATCCACCGGTGGGGAACGACGTTCCACCAGTTTTGCTTCCTGCTCAAAAGAGAAGGAGATCATGAAGCACAAAACTGAATCCGTCAGAACGACGGTAGCATATCGGAGCCTATCCTCAGCTGCTGGCCCGTCCAGCGACTTGAAGGTTCGATCAGCTTCATATTTAGCCTGTTTCCCGAACTCAGAGAATCTGCGACATGATCATTAGCCCAATTGATCAGTCTATCGGGAGTGATTGAGTATATCTTACCTAGAATATTCCTTCCTCAGCCATTGGGCCTCCGCTAAAATAGCAGGAGTCAGCTCTTTGGGTGGAGCTCCTGAACCCACACCGTTTCTTCCTCCATTTCTCTCCCCCTTGGCTGGTGTATGAACACGCACATCGGAGTCCGATCGTTTCAATGTCACGGCGCCGTTAAGTTTCTTCGGGGGCGTAATCATGTCCCGCTCTTTAGATGCCTTCAATGCAGGAGACTTGAAAGCGGGAGATCTCGTGGCGGAAGAGTTCAGGCTTTCGGTCCCCTTCTGCCGCTTGGCAGGAGGCGCCGACAAATGCTGATCCTCATCTTGGCGAATTCGTTTAGGGTTAGGTTTCAGCCGTAACAAACTTACAACGTCTTTGATGCGACGGCGGCTGAACTTTAACTTGACGACTAGCGTGGGGCCCGATTCTGACGGGGTCGGATATTTTGATGAGACGCGGGAGCCAGAGGGCTTTGGACTGGCCGGTCGCTTGCTTGCCGTTTTAGCCCTGGGGGTGGTGTTGTCGCCAAGAGCGCTCTTCGGAATCGTTTTGCTTCCCACCGTTTTGCTGGGCGACTGGAGAGTATGGCGGGGAGTACTGGAAGTAGATCCTGGCAGCTTTTTCCCTGAAGCTATAGGTTTCTTCCCTTTGTCACTAGCACTGGAATCTGCCCTTTGTCGCTGCTTTAGAATGGTTGATCCTTCATGATGACCCTCATCCCTCTTCGCGCGTGACCTATCCCTATCCTCCTGGGCAAGTGCCTCCTCAATGGCCTGTGGCAGCGTGGGGCTCAGTAACGGCGGGAGCGGGGGCAGAGTCGGAGTAGCTATCGTCGGCGGCGGAGGAGGGCGCAAGGGCGGCGGAGTTGGAGTTCTCGGTCGTTTCTTAGGAGGTGGGCCTTCTCGTACCGGTGTCCCTCGTACTTCCTTAGAGCTCCTAACAACAACCTCCTGCCTCTCCGGAGTGTTATTCTCCACAGATCTTCGCGAGTGCCGTCAGTATTGTAGAACTACCGAAGGAAAAAGAAACAAACAAAACTCACTTCTTTACCGCCGTCCGTAAACTCTTTGAAGCGGTTGAAGGGGTAGAGGTGGCGGCCGGAGCTGAAGCTTTTGCTGGCGTCTTTCCTGCGATTATGTCCTTATATTGGCCCAAACTAATCTTCTTCGCTACCGTCAGCGGCTTCGTAGCCCCATTAACACTCGGCACACTCCCGCTCCCGGGTGTAGGGGCACTCCCATTGACCTTCAAAAGTTTCGTCTCGGGTTCGGGGCTGTCCGGGCGCCATTTGTCCTTGTAGTCTGGCCTATCCAACAAGGTCAAGTACTCGTAACAAAAACACTGACCAGGCTCAGGATGTCGACACTCCTTCAGGTCACCCCCATGATTTACTTTGTCCATAATCAAGGGTTTCTGCGGAAGGTTAAGTCTGGAAAAACGCGCGCCAATGTCGTCGCTGCCATCGGCGGACGCGACCGCCGTGTGAGCCATTGAAGTAGCGGTGGAACCAGCTGCTGAATCCGGACTTCCAACTCCACCGTGGTTGTCGAGGGCCCCTCTCCCCTGCTCGCGACTGTGTGTTGATGTTGTTTTGTCGTTCGGCTATTTCTTGAGGGAGCCGTTCTGGATGGAGGCCGGTAAACGCAATTGGGGGGTTGTTGTGTACCGTGCAGAGTGGGTGGCAGGTGATGAGGTGTTAGGTGCTGCCGATGGTTTTTCCGTGAGGCTTAAACGCGGGCAGCGGCTGGATGGAGTCAAGAAAAAAGGTACCGCACGGGGTAGGTGTGGGAGTGCCAAGGGTTAGGGGTTATTCGTAGCGGTAGGTGTAAGAGATGCCGAAGCAGGCGAAGCGGGAGGACAGTTGATCGTGGGCAGGAGGTGGAGGCGGAGGAAGTTAGAAGCAGTAGTAGCGGGACGTATTTGGTGGGATGAGATGTTGGGTGTAATAGTGGTGGTGGTGGTAGTGGTGGTGGTGGAGTTGCCGATGGTGGGTTGGTTGGTGGTGGTGGGTTGGGTTAAGTCGTACCGTATGGGTATGGGGGTGCAGCACCGGTTAGGTGTGGGTGTGGCAGGTGTTGCTGCTTCTCTGGTAGTGGTGCGGTAGAAGCTGTGGTGCGTGTGGTGTGGGTGGTGGGGAGAGGGAGGAAAAAGAGAAGGAGGAAGTGCAGCGAGAGCCGGGAAGTATGAAAGCTCAGGATGGGATCTCTCTCACTCTTTTGCTGGGAGAGAGCCGCGCGCACGTTTTGAGAGCGGGGGGGTAGGCCTCGCCCGATGAAAAAGGAAAGAAAAAAAGGAAAAACTCTAAAGTGGGATTAAGAAATAGGAATTAAAAAAGAAGATTTCGCGGAGAAGGGCAGCTCGAGTTTCCAAATAGGATAATGGTAGCTGTCAAGTCCCTTGTTCCTTCTCCGCCCAGCCCGCGTGGGATTGAGGTCTAGGGGTCGGGGAGTGAGAGGGAGAGCTCCGAGTTGGCGAGGGAGAAGGGCGAGAAAGAAAGAAAAAAGGTTGTTTCGAAACGAGGCGAGGGAAGCTCTGATACAATGGAACTATTTCCAACCACTGCTTATCATGCTATGAGAGATATCAAAGGAAGGGAGGGGGAAAAAGGAAGGAAAAAAGAAGGAAAAAAGGAAAAGGGCAGAAATTATAATAAGGCCAATTTATTGCTTCAAGTAATCGAGAGGTTTTCCTACTGTACCGGTACTGAAGCCTTGAGGTGTGAAAAACACATTGGGTTCTCACTGGCCAAAATCTCGTCACTGTAGAGCAAGCAAAGGAAGAAGAAAGGGGAAATGAACAAAAAGAAGAGGAAAAAGCAGGAACAAAAAATTGGCACTGAAATGAGATAGGACAGACACTATACCGGTACAGCTCCCTCCGTCCCTAGTAGGGAAATAGCTATAGATAAATGATCAAAATATGTACGGCAAGCCTTCAGAATAGTAAATCACCCACATGGCACGATACAGGCAATAACACCTTAATCACATACCTTAGCAAGACGGAGGGAATACATAAGGGAATCACGATAGATAGCTGCTGGTCGTACTGTGCACTATCACCCAGCCTACCATAGACCACGGTTGACCGTGCAGTACTGTACCAGTACTGACAAACAACCATCCTCAATCAACCAACGCACAATCTTCTCACCTCATCCCGAGCCGTATCATACCATATCTCTACATATCCATCTCCACCGTAGACAATAGCCCTCCGCAGTCAAAACTTATCCCCCGTCAATCGAGAGAAACACATCAGACCCCCCCCCCCCCGGCCTAACCCTTCTTTAAACGGTCAGGCGTGAGCCCAAAGAAAGGGATCTTCAAGGAATCTAACCTAGGGGTAATCCTTCCCTCCCTCCCTCCCTCCCCCCATCCCCACCTCCCGATCCTTGCCCGCACTCTAGAATTTTGCAGCTTACAGCTCCGAGAAAGAACATCACTGTGCAGCACACAAAGGCCCAGGCGAGCTAGCCAACATAAGGTGACCCTATAATACCCTTTTCTATGATATTATACAAGTACCAGGTACCTACTTCCGGCGGTTTTTCTCATCCCAAGTGCCGTAACTCACTCACCATGCCCAGTGAAAATACGCACCCTACCAGCGCACAGGAAAAGGGTAATTATCGCTGTTCCGGTTCAGAATTATTCCCGCCGCGGGAAAAAAACGACAACCAGAAAGCCCGCAGAACGAACCCCCTCGAAAGAGAAAATAAAAAAAGAAAGAGAAAAAGAAAACACCAAAAAGTGCACAATAACAAGTAAACGAGAGACCACGATAAAGCCAAGGCACACGACAAACACCGTCCGTCGCACAAAATCATAGAAATCCTCTTCTTCTTTTTCTTCTTCAATGAGCACCATACCATACCGGTGCTGTACAGCACTCGCCACCACCACCACCACCACCACCACCGCCGCTAATCTAAGCTCAAAGCACCTGACAGACAGGCAAGCAGCAAGGTAAGCAAGCAGGAGAAAGAAAAGGGCAAAAAAACCATCCATCCATCCACCAATCAAGCCACGCTTGCCGGTGCCGGTACGATAATGGTAAACCCACTCGGGATTTTGCACCTGCAGATCGCATCGGTGCATGGCTGGGGTTTTTTTCCTCCTACGGGTGGGGCGGCCTACCGTATTGCGGACAGTAGGAAACCCTTCTCTTGTTTATTTTCTCATAATACGGCGCTCCTCAAACAGAACGGGGACACGCCGCTCCCTAACCGATACCTTTATTTATCAAAGGCGGGCTAAACCCAAGCTATAGTTTGCCTTCTCATACCCCTCACACTACACCGACTACCATAGAACCAACATCACCATCTACTGGTAGACTAAAGCCGTCGGAACTTGCACTTTCAGAAAAGCCCGAGCGAAAGTTCAAGTCAAGCCAAGTCAGGTCAGCCTAAAACGAAACCTAACCCTACCCGCCCCGCCAGCCCATCCAATTGTACTCCGTTCCACCAAGAGCGGTACGGTACCAGCGCCATAGAATCAATCTTCACACTATGTTAGGGCTGCTGGCTCTAGCTAGCTCCTCGGTTTGGTCGCTACGGAGCGCGCGGGTGGTACTTCCCAGATATATTGCGGGATGGGCGGTGTTGAGCTGGCTTCCCTCCGGACTGCAAGGCTATTTGGCGGCCGTGAACCCGGATAGGTGGTTTCTCCCATACGGTATTGGTAATAAATCGGATTGAATTCACCACAGACAAACTTTCCTAATCTTTCAAAGCACACAACATCATATGCTATTATTTACTTATCCCTTCCGCGCAATAATCCTGATTCATGTAAGGGGCATGTTTACAGGGTGGATTTCATTCTACTCGCAGAGAGGTGCCGTGAGGGCTCTTGAAGTTGGGGCGGAAGTCTTGGTGTGCTAGCACCTAGGGGTCGGTGCTCGTGTAGAGAAAAAAATCGGCTGACTAATATGCAAACACACTGCTCAAAGCAGTAAGGCTACCTATCATGTTGGGGTTAGTGCACTACTTTGGATGGCGATGAGGGCTGATTCAAAGGCGTCATACCTCCCCCTTCAAATTAGGCCTACATACCACGGTGCAGAAAAAGAAAAGAAAACCCGATGGAAAGAGTACTTTCCTCACCGTATTCATGTTCGAGTGATCTTATGTGACGGGTTACTAGGCAAGCCACATTCCTTACCAGGAGCAGAGCAGAGAAGAGTAGAGCAGCACCCCCTCTGTACGACGCCTCCATAGACTCTCTGCCCCTGCCCCTGTCCCCGGCTCCTTCCCCCGCTCTTTGAATAAATGATGTGTAGGGGAGTGACTACGAATCCCGGGAATTGCACTGTACTACACGCAAGGCTCAAAGCACAGCGCGGTGCAAGAGAGAGCTCCTCACCACCACCCCTTCGCAACACAACCTACACACCCGATTCCCAAAACCCTCCGCGTAGGTAAGAGCTTCCCGTGATTACTTCTGAACAAGCAGGAGGGCGGGGGAGTAATCTACCAGCTCCACTCTCTAATACACAAAGCCTATCGTACCCAACAGAGCTTATATACCAGCCAGTACGTATGCACGGTACCTGTGGCCAGCCCTTAAGTCCGCCAAACACCACCCTGCCCTGCCCTGTGTGGCGCGAATTGTGCGGTCAAGTGAACGCCGTGTGCCAACTATGATATAATATACCGCAATCTTACTGGTATCATATAAGATAGTATTCCAATTTTTGGTGAAGGAGATCGAAAATTCTTGGCGTAGAGGCTGAAAGGTGGGTTCCTCCGGGTGGCCGAGCTGATTAGCGGAAGTGCTCCGAACTTTTGCTCCTTCACATCCGGCAAGGTATTATTACTACCGACCGTAGCTTGGTGACACAACAAAGAGAAGAAGAACCCCGCCGGGGGGTCGTTTTTTCCCTTTTCCTCCCCTATACAAGCGCAAAATTCCCATTCGCGATATGCACTGTACTATACATACTGTACCTACTTACCAATAACGTGAGAAAAAGAACTCTAGAGATTTCTTTTGGATTTTTTTTAGATAACGCGATTTTTGGTATGATATTATGGAGGTTCACGGGGTTGGACGTTAGGCTAAGGGGAGCTATGCTTGGGGCCCGAGTGCCGACCAGAGTTTCTGGGTGGAGTGCCTCCATCCCCGGGGCACTGCCAAGACAACCAATTCGTATAGCAACCATGCCGGTGGCTTCAGCAGCTCACTGCTGTTATTATCATACCAGCCACCATCAAGACAAAAAAAACAATAATATCTTACGATAATAATAATAATATTATTATAATAAATTCTCCATGATTCAAAAACCCACTATGCGCCTTCACAGTGGTTGTACGGAAACGCATAATAGGTGGGAATGGGGTGGGGGGTCTCGGTTCCTTTCTATCGCCAAGCTGGTACTGCACAATAAGTGTACCGTACAGTACCGTACCTCACAGTGTTGTGGTACAAGTACATGCCGGTAAATTCTACTCCACATCCCATCCGCCCGAAGAATCACCGGCGGTACCACGATGGGATCATCCCACCAACCGAACCGGACAAGTACGATAAAAGTAACTCCAGCCACGAAAAGTGCAAAAAAAACAAAACCCCCCCCCCCGGGCGCAGAAAGCATCGCCACACCTTGTCTCAAGCCGGAATTGGAAGAGAGCGGCGAGTCAAGAATTCGTGTTTCACAACGCTCATAGGATATCACTCGGCATGCGACCGTCTGCTTACTTACTCACCCACCGCCCCGACGCCTGTGTCGTCTGGGCATAGAATGGCAGTAGAGTGGCGATGAGAAATCCTGTCTGCTGGCTACTTTGTGCTGGAAATAGACATTGTTTTTCTTTTTTGTTGGGGGGGGGGGGAATGTCTGGGGTACTGCCTACTATCATGCGTAGGAAATCCCAAGCAACTACTTCTCCCCTCCCTCCCTCATCCTCCCCCCCACGATGGAAGTGTGAGGAACGGCAAACTGTTACTTGTGGTGTTTCTGAAGGGTGGCTGGGATAGGGTGCTATGCCGACACCCCATCTTTGTTCTGGGTCATCGGCGGTTTCTTGATTGTGGGCTGCTCTCTATAATACGTCCCCCCCGTTTGATCTGACCTAAGGCGGAACCCCCGGTTTTTTTGGGGCGAGGAAGTGGTTGGTGAAGAGGGTTCAGTTTTGGCGTAAGACGGCCATCCGCTGGGGATTTTTTGTCCTGGCGCTTTATGTTGCTGTGCTGTGATGAGGTGGGATTTATATTTGTGTTTTGTACTTTTTTTCCTTCTTTTTTCCCTCCGGCGACGCTACCATCTATATGACACAGCTGGGCGTCCTGGACTGCCGTGGCTGGATAGATTGACTGACCGCCTTCTATCGTGTACGGACATCTTCGCACGTAGAGAATAGGCTGGCGGTACGGTGGAATACACAGTTACGTATCAACGAGGTACAGTGTAGGAAAAGTCTCACGCAGATGCATCTGACCAAGGATCTATTGGCATAATTGACCGCTTTTTCTCAAAGATGCCACAAGCAACCACTTGTTTACTATAATATTTGTCTAAAAAGGGAGAGTGTAAGACCACGACTTCCTCCCCTCCCTCACGTCTTCTGGCTCTCTACAGTTCGTCGTCCCCGCTATCTCCTATCCCGTGGTCGTGGTAGTTTTCTGGAGAAAGGGAGGGGCTTGGCTCCTTCGGCTTTGACCGAGTGGCTCTGGCTTTACCCCGTGATATCGGCGGTGAGGCGGGTGCCTTCCCTTTCCCTTTTCCACCTCGCGCCCGTCCGCCGATCCTGGCAGGTTGCGCCCGGGGCGGTTCGTCCATCTCGACATCTTTATCGGAGGTCCCCTCGGATTCGGGGTCAGGTTTTTTAATTGTGAATGCGATTGGTCTCCTAACGGGAGGGAGTTCGTCTTCGTCTTCGGTGATGCTCCGATCGCTCCTTGCCTCTTGCCATAGATATCCACGGCTGGGCCCTGCTTCTTCCTCGGAGTCCTCGGTTTCGTCATCGGGGGGTGGCTTCCCTTTGTTATCCGTCTCCATTTTTACGAAAGCTTCTGATTCGGAATCGGTGGGGGGCGCGACTGGTTTTCGTTTCCTAGGCGCTGCGGCCCTGGCTCTGCCCCTGGCTCGACCTCTAGCTCCTCTCCCTCTGACAGAAGCTGGCTCAGCGACTTCCGATTCGTCTTCCGCTATTGGTGACTCCGCTATTGGGGATACTGCCGGAGCATTTCAGGATCAGCACATCGGGTTAGGTAGCCCGCTAGGGGGAGAACATGCCCGTATCACCACCTCTGGTCTCCAGCTCTCGACTCAATTCCCTAATTTTTGCTTTCTTAGAATTCAACAATTCACTAAACTTGACCAGTAGCATATCTTCATGTTCTTTTTTGAACACGGCTAAATCCTTTAATTGCTTTGTAAGAGCCTCAATCTCCTTCTCCTGAGATTTAACCTTACTCTGAAGGTCACCTAATTGAGTCTACGCCGACCGCCCCAACCCCACCCAAAATTAGCTCCGCCCATCACCAGTGCGACTCGCCGACCGATTACATACCGAACCACTACTTAAATCCCCACAAGCCTCCACGGCCCACTCGAAAATCGGTATCTCAACCTCTTCTTCGGGAATTTGCAACGCAGCGATCCGTTGCTTTATCCCACCGATATCTTGTCGGACCGTTAACTGCTCTCGTCAGCTCGGGCCCCCTATCCCTTCCTTCGCTCCAAGTAGGGAAGCGTGGCAATCCTACCGTGACACCTTTAGCATCTACCGCAGCAGCCAGTTCCACACCCCTCTCTATCCCTGTGTCCTGCTTCAACAGCAAAGCCAGGAATATATTTTCTAAATCTTCCGAAGTCCCGGTGTACGACCTCGCCCGTAGTTCGTAGATCTTAGATTGTGTAACTGCCGAATTCGAGCTCAGACCGTTAGTTATGTCCCACCTTGAGGAATTGGAAACCAGAGTGGGCGCGGATGCGGAAGAGCAGGAACGGGGGTAAATCACTATCAGTAGCAAAAGCTCTTTCCCCCTCTGTGGCATAAAGCTTGAGATTCAATGGGTGTACTGTGCTGGTTGGAGCAGCATGTAGTAGGACGAACTGGTCATCAGGGGTGTCGTAGCGAGTAAGGCGGATTAATGTTGGCCTTTGCGATAATGAGGGAGAGCTCATGTTGGGAACTAGTTGCTTGCGTAGACAAAAACCAGCTTCGGTCGGTGGTGGGCTGGTGGGCTGGTGGGCTGCTTTTGTTGCTTCTCGCGTGTTCTTAAGCTATGACAGGGGCTCTGCGAGTCATGCATGGGCTTGGCCGTGCCACGGTTTCTGGTGAGTCACACGTGATCAGGTGACCACTGACCTTTCGGGTGAGAGATTGTGATTTAGTGGTTGGGGGGTTTTTGGTTGGGTTACTTTCAAGCGGTATCACTCACAGGCTGCAGGATACACACATGCGAATTTTCTTCCCAAGCCAAGTATTTCGAATATCACTATCATAGCAAGAAAATTGATTGGACTAAGCGCTAAGGAGAAGTTGGATACCGAAGGGAAAAATGCCAGTCTGCCACGACGACATTACCAAGCCACCAGACTATGCATGACTTCTGAGTTCGACCCTTCCATCCTCCATACCGAAGTAAGCTACAATCGGCTTCCGATCCCCGTTCCAGAAAATCCCATGTTCGACGACGCCAACAATGCTCTTCAGAGCCCTTGCCAACTCCTCCACCTTCTCATTACTGCCGACACCCATCCCAACCGCAGCGCCGGGATGCCCCCCCTCTTTCCCTAAAATATCGAGCCCCCCAACCCTCTCGCCGCCGCGCTCGACAGCAGCAGCGTCAACAGTAATAGCAGAGGGCACCGGCGAAAGCGGCTTGTGCGGATGGGATAGTGGGGAGGAGGGCGAGGGGATGAATCCGTCGGGGAATGGAGCGTCAATTAAAAAATTACCGTTGTCGGTAATGCACGGCCCGGCTTTGGATGTTCCGCCCATGCGGATCGTGGGGCTGACGGCGCCGAGAGTGATTAAACGGGATAAGATGTAAGTAGCGGCTGGAGGGACAACTTCGATGGGCACACCGGGAGTGTAGTGAGTCGAAAGCGAGGGTGAGATTTTGCGATAGTCTTTCCCATCAGAGCCAGGAAAACTTGTCAACTATAATTCAAGGTAATGTAATGGTCTCTGGAGAGGAGCAGAGACGTAGTGCTCACCGGCAACAACGACAAACTTCTTTGCACAAATTGCGACAAGCTTCTCCTGGAACAGACATGCCCCTCCGCCCTTGATGCAGTTCAAGTACGGATCCACTTCGTCCGCTCCGTCAAAAGTGATATCAAGCTCAGTGTAATGATCGATACAGCCCAGCTTCAAGCCACCGTTGATGATTAGTTCCTTGGACTGGTACCCGGTCGGTATGAAAGTGATAGAATCGGTGACATCGCGGCCGAGCTGGACGATCCGCTCGACGACGTAGACTACTGTTGAGCCAGAACCGATTCCGACAAAGCGAGCGTGTGGGGGGAAGTGCTCGTCAACGGCGCGGTAGGCCGCCTGCCGTTTGGCTGACTCTACCACTGATAGAGTTGTGGCCATTGGAAAGTTGTAAGGTTTTTCTTGGTTGAGCGGGCAAGGCCGGGGGCGGGGTGGAAATATTTTTTTGGGGTTGCTTGGGTGGGATGGCTCGGCTTGGCGAAGACGTCCCATGATATCATTCAAGGATGCCTAATTAGACTACCGTGGGATGTTTATGGAAACTCTGAACTGTGTATTATCCCCTTGCCATGCGGTACTATATCCCCTCTGGGGAGAGAGGGACAACGATATCGTAGAGTAATTTGTTCGGGAGATTATTAGGTTGTTCTGGCTATCGCGTTCCGACACTGTACTCGAGCACGGGTAGGCTCTCTAGTGGCCCCGGATGATCACTTTAATGGAGCGAGTTACCTCGAAAGAAATTTTAGTGAGTTTGGGGCCTCACTTGGGTTACTGTAGTTCAAATCATGAAGTTTGACTTTATAATAATATCATGCATTCGCACACAAAGGATTTTTGAAGAATGGCGCGCACAAATACCGGAATTCTAGTCATTATGCTACAGGGAAGACGACCTCAAAGCCAGCGTATTTCGACCTACGATGCCCCGATGACATTTATGTCATGCCTATTCTTTGTCTCCTTTCTTCTTCTCCTTAGACGAGTCCTCCTTCCCCTTCTCGGAGGAGCCATCCTTATCGGAAGAAGCCCCATTTGCCTTCTTCTCCTTCTCCGCTCGCTCTTTTTCCTCTTTTTCCTTCTCTTCAGCTTGGTCCTGCCGATTTTTGATTTTGTTATCGATAAGGTCGTGGAAGGCAATGATAGCCCTGATCAGCGAAGAAACATAGATGGCCATTAGTTGATCGTTTGTCTTGACACTCATAGCCCGGGCTAAATCATTATTGTGCCCCTCTTCGCCGTCTGTTGAGGATGGAGTCGAAAGATTAGGTAACAGGTTGAAGACGTCCTGGAGATTTCCGAGAATAGCATGATTCACTGGGAGCTGGCCACTAAGAACTTTTTCGAGGTAGGCTCCAATGTCCCGGAGTCGGAGATGGAGGCCTTGAAGAGATTGGAGTTGGGAATTGACCCGAGTGGTTAACGAGCCAACGGCAACGTCGCGGATATCACGGAGCAGATGCTCAACACCTATCTCTTCTGCCTCCTCGGCTTCGATTATCGATGGTGTGTGGACAAAAGTCTTGGTAGTGGTGGTCCCATCCTATAAACAGAAATGTCAACCCAAGCTTCCGCCATCAAAAAAACATCAACCACTATCCCCGAACTCAACCGGAATCTCTAGCTGATGGCGAATCTTACGTCTTTGATCTCCTCAATAGCAAAATAAGCATCGGTAGGCACCCCAAGCTCCTTAGGCTCCACATCAATGATGACCAGTAAAGGATTGGGTGTATATCGTTTAAATAGCTCGTTTATCTCCAGATCAGACGCACGAAGTTTAGGCCCAGAGTGATACCAGCCGATAAGCTTCTCGCGGGCGTTGACCTTCTTAAACATATCGTTCATGGACTCAACATAGTTGTGGTCAAGGAACCAAACTGCCGGATCTTTTTCGTCCTCCTCAAATGGAACTACATAAATCATCGTTGTCAGCATTAACTCCCCGTCAGAATAGGTCGAAAGGGTCAATGAACTCTATACCGGCGAAACTATTGGTTACTCTAACGTCTGATCCGTTATTTTGACCGAGCAATACACCGACAACTCTTCTCCTGGTTCCCTTAGCTGAGCGACCATAGTGATCACAAGCGCTGAGGAGAATGAGAGGAGCGATAGAGACGGTAGTGCTAGGAACAGCTTCACCAAGTGTAGGAGGCATCGCTGTATATTATTGGGGGGTTTTGGGATGAGATTGTAGTTGAAAGAGATGAATCCGTAGGTTCGGATGAGTGGTGTTGAGGGTATCAAGATTCTTTGGCAGCAGTGCTTGGAAGGTGTTGGGAGGCTCCCAAACACGCTCAAGCCCCTCCAACAGCCCTATGTAATACGGAAACACAACCCCGCCAAAGAGATGTAAAGATAAAACATCAGGATGCCCAAACCGTTCAACAGAAAGTAGAAAAGAGAAGAATTGAGGCTGATTTCTCTATTCTGTGCATATTTTCGGCGGTAGTCGGACCAGGGGAGATCAACTCAAAACGACCCGTGAGACCGAAGTAAACCCCAACCCTTCGGATCCCCAACTTATTTCTCCAGCCCGTCCCGCCCTTCCCCGGGCTCGTCTCTTTCTATCAATTGCGCCTCTGGTTTCGACTCCACCCATACACACTACGCCCTCCACTCTCCACTCTCCACTCTGTTTAGTACTCTCCCCTCAACTCCACTCAAAAAACATAATAATCTCCAAACATGGCACCCTCATTAGAAGATGTTGCCAGTCTCAAGGACCTGGTCCAGAAGCTACAGGAACGGATAGAAAAACTCGAACTAAGCATGACTGGGGATCCTGGCAGCGGGGCTGACGCTCCAGTCGATTCACTCAGGATGATTCTTATGGGACCTCCCGGCGCTGGTTGGTGATATCTTTTTTCTTTCTTTCGTATAAAGACAGATCTCAAGTTTATTTCGGCAAACCACCGTCAGAACACACGCCTCGGCTAACGTGGGGTTAAAATGCAGGGAAAGGCACACAGGCTCCAAAGATCAAAGAGAAATTCTGTGTCTGTCATCTGGTATGTTTCCTTGCGGTGGAAATATTTTGAGGGCTATTCTCAATATTAATTAATATGATTGTTCTAGGCCACTGGTGACATGCTTCGTTCCCAGGTCGCAAAAAAGACAGCTCTTGGTCGTGCGGCAAAGAAGATTATGGATGAGGGTGGTTTGGTCAGTGATGAGATCATGGTTGGTATGATCAAGAACGAGCTTGACAACAATACTCAGTGCAAGAATGGGTATTTCAACCAGAGCTACAGCAGAAACAGTCCTTTTGTCTGACGGTTTTTTTATTTTCTAGTTTCATTCTTGATGGCTTCCCCCGCACTGTTCATCAAGCAGACCGTCTGGATTCTATGCTTGCGAACCGTGGTGAGAAGCTAGATCATGTGGTCCAGCTCGAGATTGATGATGCTCTGCTGGTTGCTCGCATCACCGGACGTCTTGTTCACCCCGCTTCTGGACGCTCCTACCACAGAATCTTCAATCCTCCGAAAGAGACTATGAAGGACGATGTCACTGGAGAGCCCTTAATTCAGCGGTCCGACGATAACGCTGAAACTCTCAAGAAGCGTCTTGTTACCTATCACCAGCAGACCAAGCCTGTCGTCGAATACTACAAGGGGAAGGATATATGGAAGGGTGTCGACGCTTCGCAGGAGCCTGGCGTTGTCTGGAGACAACTCTTGGGCATTTTTGGAGAGAAAAAGCAGTCCCCGGTCTCCGCCGCTGGAAGCAAAATTCTTGAGAAGGTTGGAATTTCAAGGTAGATTCTGGTAGCGTTGCTCGTTTCTTTAACCTTATTACACGGCATATGTTTTTCTGCGCGTTCGCACTATTGCCTACTTTCTGCGCCGGGTTTTTTTCTCTCTCTTCTTTTTTTTCTTCATCGCTTGTTGTATCAGTAGAGGGACAGCTTTACCAGGAGTGCTTGGGCTTGCTAGGAAAAGGGTAACGAGTGATCGGAGATGCATGTCTGTAAATGGAAAGTGAGAAACACTTGCTTGTGGTGGCTGAGATAAAAAAGAGTTTAAGCAAAGAAGATGGGGAAAAAAAGGGAAAGACATTGTTGTACCGAGCTGCAGTTTGCCCACAGCTCAGTGGGTCGGACAATCGGGAAATTTTTTTAGGAGAAAAAAAAGCCCCCCCCCCATACGAGTAAACCTGGGCATCACAGAGTTAGGCTTCGCGTGCCTGGTTCCGGTGATGGCGCACAGTAATCTGCACCAGGAACGGTTGGCAAAAAAAAAAAAAAAGGCACAGCTCACATACTGGTACGGGTACCGGTAAATCCGGCTAACCCCACAGAAACCGGATTGTAAAACCGAGACAGGTGAAGGATGAAGGATCCAGAGAATTATAAGGGTCGTATGGGAGCTAGGGCCTTATGGAAACGGTGGGCAAACTCAATACTGTGCCTTTAGCCCTCTCAAGTGTTCCCTGTGTCCTTCATTTCCAGGTTCTTACCAGCGAATGTAACTTTCCGGTGTTGTGCTATCCCTGCATAACAGTTCGATGTAACGGGACACAAGGGACGTCTCATTTTTATTTTTTTGTGTTGATCCAATTACTTGCAGCGGGGGCGGAGTCGGATGAACTGGCCGGCCGGTCTGATGCTAGATGCCTCGCATCGCTGCTGGTTGCTGTGGCAGACTACCGTACCATAGTACGGCATGCAAATGTCGGGACCCCAAATGTTGCAAACAGTGAGCTTATAGTGACTTGTGAACATGGGAAATGCTACTGCTTCTGCTGGGGGGCTTAGCGCCGGTTTGGGCATTTACTGTTACTGACTCTTGGTAGTTTGTACGAGATTCACTCTGAATAGGAGTATTGCGCTAAGCTTGTCTTGTTTGTGTGGTTGATGCGGAATATCCCCCTAGACTTGTGGTGAGAAGACCCTTTGCACTGATTTCATGAGGGATAAAAACAAAAAAAGTGGAAGAGGAGCCATTGACCGCCCCAACGTAACTCAATATACTCTTCCCTGGGCATGCGATGTATCGTACACAACAAGCAATGGGTATCATACGGGGAACCTCGGAGCTGGCCGTTGGGAATGCCACGTGCTACTTTACCCTCAGGAGCCGTAGAAATTAGTAACTACCGTTAGGGCCGCTTTCTTAGATCCCCGAAGTTCTCAAGTTGGGGGGGATGCCGGTACAAACACGGCAATATATCCTACTATACCGGGGGGATTACCTATACTTGTATGAAGACAAAACCCTAGTTGTTTGAAGGGTCCTCGCTCCCGCACCTAAGGCTTGGGTGGCTCGCATCCGGCCGAGACGAACCGATTGGGGGGCTGTTGGGGAATATGGGTATGTTCTCCGTCATTGTATTGAGATCGGAGAGTTGAGGGTAGTGGTTCAAGTTGGTTCAAAGAGGGATTGGATGGTATCATAGACTATTATGATAACATCCTATTGCTAGTATTGACTCCAGTCCTTCGCCTGCTACTCGAGTAATACAATCGAAGTAATTAGTTCCTGAATAATCATCGGACTGGCATCATAGTTTTTACTTGTTAAAACAGCTTAACGTGGTTATCAGTCACTTATCCCAGGTTATTTCTGTCTTGGCACTAAACAAAAATCCCGAAGTCACGGGATAAGTTGACCAAGGCAGCTCAAAGTGGCGGTGGCCCGGTCCCGCAGGTCGTCCGAGAAAAAAAAATCACTCCCCCCTCCCACCTCCGAAGAGAAAACAAGAAGCCCTCTCAAACCTTCCTCGGTTTGTCCATTTTAATACCAGTTCAATCCCCACTTTCAATTCTTCCTCTCTTATAATACCATCTTAATTGTTCTGGATTGAAAGATGTCTCCAGCACTCGTTTCCAACGCTTCGGCGAAGGGCTTTAAGAAAGAGTCCGGGGTCGCTAGGTTACTCGGTTCTGGTGAGATATAGCCCTTTCTTCTCCTTCTCCGAGCCTGTCACAGAGGCTCAATTTCTGACCTGGTCTTTCAGGATCTGCTGGAGTTGCGGAATTGGCGGTTTTCCACCCCGTGAGTGATTGCCTATATCCTTATTTGGGGGGGTTTGTCGCGAGTTGGATCACAAGGGAGCTGACCTTTCCTCTACAAGGTTGATACTATTGCGAAGCGGTTGATGAGCAATCAAGGAAAGATCGCCTCTGTGTCACAATTGAACACTGTCATCTTTAAGGAATATGCTGCCAAACCTCTCGGTCGCAAGTTCTTCTCGTTGTTTCCTGGATTGGGATATGCTGCTGGGTATAAGGTAAATGTGTTTCCGTCTTCGGGCAGATAGCGAAAGCTAACCATATGGTGTGAAACAGGTGTCGCAAAGAATTTACAAGTATGGCGGTCAGCCTTTTGCGAGGGATTACCTCGCGACCTATCATGGTGAGAAGTTTGACAGGGCCTTTGGGAAGGGGAGTGGAAAGGCTATCTTGCATGCCACCGCCGGAAGGTTTGTTACTGTCACCTCAGCTCTTTCTATACGTAAAGTATGATACTTGGGGGCTAAAAACCATCGCTGTTGTTAGCTTGATTGGCATTGGAGAAATTGTTCTTCTCCCTCTTGACGTTCTTAAGATCAAGCGCCAGACAAACCCGGAGGCATTCAGAGGACGAGGTCTCTTCAAGATAATTTCCGACGAAGGATTCGGTTTGTACAGAGGATGGGGGTGGACCGCTGCCAGAAACGCTCCTGGGAGTTTTGCGGTTCGTCAACTCTCACTCCCTATTTCTGCATCAGCGCCTTGCTAACGTGACCTGTAGCTCTTCGGTGGCAGTGCATTCGCAAAGGAAATGCTGGGGCTCACTGACTACAATGCCGCAACCTGGGGACAAAACTTCATCGCATCCATTGCCGGAGCGTCTTCGTCACTCGTCGTCTCCGCTCCTTTGGACGTTATCAAGACCCGTATCCAAAACAAGTAGTTTGAAATCGCCCCTTTCCTGCAATCCTCCGCTATGATTCTCTCTCCTCTAACAGGGGTGATATGTAGGAACTTCGAGAACCCCGAGAGTGGTTTCCGGATCATCTCTAACATGATCAAGCACGAGGGGCCTACCTCATTCTTCAAGGGTCTCACTCCCAAGCTCTTGATGACGGGACCTAAGCTTGTATTCTCTTTCTGGCTTGGTACGTCATAAGCCTACCTACCCAACCCCTTCAATGGAATCCTCCGCTAACCCTCTCAATCTAGCCCAAACTTTGATACCTGCTTTCGATAAGCTCATGTGATAAGTAAAGAGTAAACGTCACAAAACATCAAAGTAATAATTTATTTCAGCGGGGGCACCCGACAGGGGATACCTTCATAGATATTTTAGGGTGTTTGTTTTCTCTTCTTTACTTTTTTGCAGGATAGAACGGATAGGTTGGGTTTGGAACGGATGGGCGGGAAAATCAAAAAATTGTTCCGGCATTAGGATAGGCTTATTTATTACTCTTTTTATTTCACTTTTCCCCACATTGCATCTCCGCTCATGTTTGCCTTCCCTCATTCGTTACCTTTCATCCTTAAGAGGGATTAGCTATGTATTATAGAGTACGATAAGATGAGCCCTCTTATCCGGTGTATGATACCGTTATTATATTATTCAAAAAGTACCTTTTTTTTATCGGGAGCCCCCCCCACTCCTCGTGAAGGGCTTGATGCTGATTTTGGCTTTTTTAAAATCCATGTCATAATATTATGCACTTGTATTGCACCAGTACCGGCACTGTACTCGCGGCAGGGGTAGAGTATTGGGACTTACCGAGGATTTTGTATGGGAGTGAATCGGTGGTGGAATCGCGCAATCCCCCCGGATGGGGTATTAACTGTCACTAGAGTATATATTGCTTAGGCATGTAGGATCTAAATTAAAAGCTCATAGGAACACATGTACCTAGCTCGATCCTCGTTCTCCAAATAAAGTAATTACGCTCAGGCAAGGGCTGTCCCAATACCTTACCCCTACATCGAGTACAGTGCCGGTACTGGTGCAATACAAGTGCATAATATTATGACATGGATTTTAAAAAGCAAAAATCAGCATCAAGTCGGTCCGCCCCGGGCACTAGTATGATATAGCTAGATGACAGGTAGGAAAACAACCCGAGTGATTTCCTGTGATATCAGAGAGCAGAGAGCAAGTCCCTATGTCTGGGCTCTGGTTAATGCTTGCTAATATCATGCCTCCCCTTACGAATCGCGAAGCGCCAGGTTAAGGGAGCCCTAGAGGTTCTAATCAGAAGCGGATTGTGCCCTTTCAGGCCTCTAATATGATAAAATCATCAGGCAGCTTCTGTCAGAAGTTTGAGATTCGTTCCAACTATTCCAGTGCCATAAAGACCTTATATCTTTTGCTGTCAGCAGCCATTCGCACCTGACCCCATCTTTGGGGGTTTGCTGATGTTGAAGCCAGTATCAAGGCTATTCCTCAGTGGATGAAAGATACCTATTGGAATGGCCAAGGAATTGAGTTGCATAAATGGGTTATTACTGGTCATTCAAATGGAGGTATATTTTCTAAGCCTAGTTATTCTATTGATAACTAACTGGTAAATTAATAGGTCAAGGGGCTTGGTACGCGCTTACACATAGGTATTCCCCAACACCCACCGTAAAAACCCAAATAGAAGAAAAATGTGCCAGGACGTCGTGGTTCATAACCCATCACGTCTGCCGTCTGCGTACTCATCTTTCGTATTCCCTCACTACTTCAGCACCTCCGCTCCTCCTCCCCCTTTCCCCTCTAAAATCACCACACCTCTCCATCCTTTTCTCTCTCCACTCCATCCTCAACCCTTCGTTTTCTACTCAATTTTCGTTTTTCTATCAGACACCTGCGTGCACTCCTTTATCATTGCTCGGTACCGTTTCGAAAAATTTACATCTAAAGCAGTCCTTAATCCTCTTTAGAGAATCAGTGGCCGCTATGCCTAATGAAAACAATATTATCCAGTCAGCCGGATCTGGCGAAACTGAATTCTTGACTTGTGATGAATCCCCTGGGGGGGTCAGTCAACACGGAATTTCCAAAAAGGTTAAGTCACAAAAGCTCTCCTGCACTTTCTCGGTCACGGAAAAAATGTGTTCACATAATAGGCAGCCCGAGTCTCCTCCTTCTGGAGAAATCACGGATAAATTGGCTTTGTCTCTAGCTACCAGGAAGGAGGGACTCGGCCAAGCCCTGAGTCAAAATAATTCTGACGATGTTCGTTTATACTGCTTTGATAAATATTAGAGAATGTTACTAATGCTAATTAGGGCGATGATCACAACAAGACTCCAAAGCCAAACTTCCCGGAAGCCACTGAGCCGACAAATATGCAGCAGTTACTTTCTAAGCTCGCTGAGCAGCAACGGTTGATTGATCAACAAAGGGAGGCTCTTGAGCACAAGGAGAAGGAGCTTTTTAGGGTCAAGTCAGATAACTATCCCGGGTTTTCAGCATACACTAGTCCCTCTATCCAAGTGGCAGCGGATCCCAGCCCCGGCCCCTTCAACACCGTGCAGAACCCTGTTTCGGTGGACAACTCCGATAGTTATGGGTTTCGCCCCGCCGCTCACTTTCACGAAGTCAATCGCCTTCAGTCAGAGTTGAAGGTCGCCCAAAGTAAGATATCAGCCATGAACGATGAGCTTGTCCATACAAGGATAGCAAAGCACACGCTAGACCAAGTCTTAAGTCCTTCAGGAGAGGATGGGTCTTCATTGGGAGGTGATGTCTCAGAGCAAGCCATCGCTTCTTTGCAAACAGCCTTTGCGCAGTCTACTCGCCCAAGCACACATAGATCTGACTCCTGGCCACCGGCATCCTATGACGACTCGATGATCGATCATTCCACCGAGTACCATCAACAACCCCTCTCTACTGGTCCATATGCTCGATCTGGTATTTGGGCTACCACCCCGAAGCCTAGCATGCCCCAGTTGGGATCTTTGCAAATTTCTGCCCCTGGCGAAATGCAATACCGGGACACCCTGCGCCAGGGCTCGGCCGATGCAGATGCTTATGGAGGAAGCCGAATCTGGAATAACGCACCCCGCTCTTTTAGCCTACAGGGCGGGGGTCCGCCTATTACAGGGGATGGTCGTTACCTAGGTCGCCGTTCGTCTTACAACCCCCAGGCTACACCATTTGTCCGCTCCAGCTTTGAGCATGCGGGCTCAAACAAAGTTCCTTCGGGCACAGGTTACACTCCGAGTCCAATCGGCACTCCGCTTTCCCCTAACTCTACTACTGATTTCCCTTCAGGCTCTAGCAGTGGTAACACACTGTGGGGCCAACCCCAAGTAAGTCTCCCGGGCTCCGCCGGTTTGAGTAGGTATTTGAAGCTAACTGAATCTCTAAAGACATATGTATCTACCATCGAACCACTCAATTATCGACGGCTTCTCGAACGCAGTGTCAATTGTAACTGGAAATACATTGTGGATAAGATTGTTTGCAACAATGATCAACAAGCTTCTATTTTTCTTCAACAGAAGCTTAAGATTGGCACAGCCGAACAGAAACATGCGATCGTCGACTCAATTGTAGCTCAAGCTTATCCCCTTATGATCAATCGCTTCGGCAACTTTCTCGTTCAGCGATGCTTTGAGCATGGCACTCCGGAGCAAATAGATGGGATAGCGAGTGCTATCCGTGGAAACACCCTTAACTTGAGCATGGATGCCTTTGGCTGTCATGTCATTCAGAAGGCCTTTGATTGTGTTTCTGAGGCTTTCAAGGCAACTATGGTTGCCGAGTTGCTTCGACGCATCCCAGAAACCGTCATTCATAGATGTGAGCAGTAACCTTTTCCCTTGGTTTTCTAATACTAAGAACATTCCAGACGCATGTCATGTCTGGCAGAAACTTTTCGAGCTCAGATGGTCAGATTCCCCACCTCAAATTATGAAATATGTAAATGAGGCCTTGCGAGGCATGTGGCATGAAGTTGCGTTAGGGGAAACTGGCAGTCTCGTCGTCCAGAATATTTTCGAAAATTGCCTTGAAGAGGATAAGGTCAGTAGCTCCGATTACTCCTATGCGTTCTCATGATATCTATTAGTTGTATATACTAACATGTGTAGCGCCCCTGTATCAACGAGGTCCTCGAGTCCATTGATCTGATCGCTCATGGTCAGTTTGGGAACTGGTGCATTCAACACATTTGGTAGGTCCCCTCTCCCCCAACCCACCCCAAATTTCTAACCCAAGTCTAGCGAGCACGGGGCGCCTCTCGACCGCTCTAGAGCCGTTGATACCGTTGTTCACAATGCCGCCGAGTACAGCATGGATCAATACGCATCCAAAGTTGTCGAGAAATGTCTTAAAATAGGCGGGAACGAATTTCTCGATCGATACCTTGATCGCGTGTGTGAAGGGCGCTCTGATCGTCCCCGCATTCCTCTCATTGATAGTATGTTTCACCTTTTCTGTCTCTCTTCCACTACTAACTCCTTCAGTCGCGAGCGACCAGTATGGAAATTACCTAGTTCAATGGATACTCCAACATGCTTCTTCTACTCACAGAGAGCAAGTTGCGACTCATATCCGCAAACACATGGTATCCTTGCGTGGGAGTAAGTTTGGCTCCCGTGTTGGGATCCTCTGCTGCAACCCGATGTATGCCCGTACCGGCACCCCTTCCACTGCTGCTCCAAGATACAGCAGATACGGCTATCGCTAACGCTGACACTTTCTTATTATCCATTTACCATATCTATACGGCTTACATTCTATAAAACTGCGGTGTTTCTTGGATTTGATTTTTTATCCTTTCTTGTTTGGTTGCTATTCAACTTTCTGCTTTGGCGGATTGCAACTCTGCATAAGCGGGCGATAGGGGTGGTTCACACGATTTCTTATTTTTCCTTTGTTTCATTCTTTTTCTTGTTCCTTTTCATGTTTGAATGGACGATGAAGTGGTGGTATGATGCATGGATTGGGCTTTTTTCCCTCTCTCTTCTTATCCTTTCTGGAAAGACCCATTATCATTTCTCAAGCCTGGCCATGCGGGCATTTGGTTAGTTGAAAAGCATGGTTAGCGGGGGTGTATATGAAGTAAACGGAAGTCGTGGACAGAAAACCCTATACATCTTATGAGATTGGGGTCGGCGTGTTGTGGAAAACAAAATCAACTGTACCATCGCAATCTTCGCGCTGTTGCACAGTGTTTGCATAGCTTTCTAATGAGCACATGGGTTTACTCTTATTTCGGATCTTAATTTCAGCGGCGCTTCCTCTTAAACATTTCTCTCTTTTTTATGTATCTAGCTAGGGATGGATCTCTTCGACGATGGTGATAACAATAATTCATACTTTAGCCCACTGCGCTGGACATGGTTAGTTTCCAACAGACGCTAGCTGTGCATATCATCGAGTGATATTCTGTGATTCCGAGAATTCGTTTGCCGCCAGCGCGCGCCGCTTCACTCTCCACTAGATAGAACTTGCACTCGAGTGCTTGAATAATAATCGGGCATGGGAAAACAAATGCATCCATCTTCTCGGCTTCATTGAACGCCCTGGTGCCTATTGCGCCATACCAACCTAAGGCAACTCTTAGGGCCTGTTTGGCATGCCAGGATTAGACTAGGATTTAGACTTGAAGTCTGGACTTGAAAACCAAAGTCCGGAAACTTGAAAGTCCGGACTTTGTAAGCCGGCCATACCAAACATGATAGGATTTGGTTTTGGACTTTGGAAAAATTAGTAGTAGTTTGTGTATCTGATATAAAATAATAGCGATAAGATCCAGGTATATGATTTGTCTAGGCTCAGAAAAATCGAGAAAGTGGATAGGGCTAACACCTTGTAGAGCTTGCTCTGCGTGGCTAGTTTTTCAGAGAAAATCCAGATTTGAAAACCTGATCTAACCCCAACATGAAAATCCAGTCCAAGTACTGACTTGCCAAACACGATTAGACTGAAAGTCTAGACTTAGGTGATAATCCGGATTTTAAGTCCAAATCCTGGCATGCCAAATAGGCCCTTAGGCATTAGACTATTCCCTGCAGTGCTGATAGTGCCAAGCTTCCCTACACCGCGCTAAAGAGACACTACTAGTGGAATTAGCTTATTTCTTTGGTCAGCAGATTCAACTCCATAGAGGTGTTATGTAGTCACATGATCCCGGATGTTGGTTAGTAAACATCGGCAAGACACCACCTCACAGTTACAAGTATGACTGGTAAAATTACTCTCATATCGGGTTTAGTGCTCTTGTAAATGGAAAGAGATCTGCATCATAACTTGATCTGAAATGCTCTTGATATCACTCGATTGGCATTGCTAGAAAAGTGCGAAGCTAAGTCTTTTAGTTTGCATTTTAGCGTAATGTACTCGAGTAGGTAAATTCGGCACTATTGCATTCCACACATGTTTTAGGCACAGGCAATTCCTCTCCGAGATATCATACTCCACTTGTTTTGTACTCGAGTAGTTGCTGGCTAAGACAGAAAACCTGCTGCCCCAACGTACAAGTACCATTACCCAAACACAACCAACGACCCATGCTAAGAGCTAGCTCTACCTTCCTATCTTAGGCGATCAGGTATCCATAGGAAAGAAAGCCTTTTTGTTTCAACACTAATGTGTGGCAACTCACCGACCCTCGCAGCTATTGGTGTGGGGAAATTGATCTCCGATAGGATTCCAGGTACGGTATCTCTATATTACGATAGCGACCTATCGATTTCTACTTATCTTTCTCCCTCCATGCAGTACAGTAGTGTAGCGGATTAGCTTACATAAGTTAGTAGCGGGGAGAGAAAAAAGAAAAAACTGTGGTTTCACTTCTGCTTTTGATCGGCGGGAGGGGGGGGGACACGGACCAACTCTACCGTATTCATACTCGGGTACTAGGGTTAGTCCGTGAACACTTCCAATAACTGGTCGTAGTTTGTATGCAGCCAAGCCCATCACTTGTGAAAGAGAAGAAATTCCGTGAGCGGGTTGCGATTTTTTATTCGCCAGGAGGGGTATTTTGGGTAACTTGGCCAATATAACAGCGTTCATGGACTAACCCTGGTACCCGAGTAGATACACTTTGTGTCGTATCGGCGGTATGAGATGTCTGTTCTAAGTGAAAGTGAAGGGATAGTAGGTCGTACGGTGGTGGATTGGCATGAAACGCGCCGAGGGAGATAGGACATCCCGTGCTGGCCTATTGGATTGGTTTACCCACTCAGCCCGTCCTTATGTTAGTGGTGTCTTGCTGAAATCAGGTGCATGTTCCCTTCACTCATTGCTTGCATAATGTGTGCATGCTGCTGATCAGTGGTTTACTTTGCGGTCCCCGATATGTTTAGCTCCGACCGGCTAGCCAGTGCGCTGTACCGCATTGCAAGCGCGAGTATTATATGGCATCACGGCAGGCAGCAAAAGTTAGGTGTTTCACCCCGTGGTCCAGGTTTGGATCCCTATCCTGGCTGGTGTCAATGGAGAGGCCTGGGAGGCAAATAAGAGCTACGGAAACTTACATCACATACCCGGTGCCTCGAGCATGTTAGATCCATGGGAGGGTTTTTGGTTCCGTTTCTACTTGTACCGCACTTGCCATATGTTGATTGTGTGGCCACTTCCTCCGCGGTTGGCACCCAATCCGTGGTAGGGGTAGGGTGTGAGAGCTCAGATGGATTGATAATGATAAGTGCTTTTTTCTCCCCCAGATGACCGTTGAGAATAAGCGTTACAGGAAAAGAAATGAAGGTGGGGGAACTGGCTCTCATGCACCACGGCAGCCCCGCTACTTGGGAGACACGGCAGGGATTGGGAATAACCTTTGTCGGAGGGTTGGTGGGTTTGACTCGCTCGCTTGCCGGTACTCTTTCAGCCGTTTCAGTTTTGCCGGGTTCCTAGCTATCGATTTTATACGAACCGAACTGCAAGGTGGATGAGATCGAAATTAGGCGTGAGAGCTGAGGCCGGTTACGGGAATGAAGTGGAGTGGGAGTGGGCTGAAGAGAGAGTGGGCATACCGGTAGATAGGAAAGTGCAGATTTGGTAGTATGATACGGTACAGTACAATCGTAGTTGTGGGAAGCTCATCTCAATCGTGAACAGTCACGTGCCAAGAATTGGATTCCAGAAGTGGAAACGCGAAGCAGATCTCCCCCTCTGGGGTACGCGACCCCTCAACATCATCAACCGCGGCACACAAAAATAACACGCTTCTCTTCCCCCAAACTAACACCGTGTTCCTGTGACAGACCTCTTATCCAACCTCCTTCGTCCCTCTTTCTCTCCCGGTCTTCCTCCTTCACTTGTTCCCTTGTGCCACAATCTCATCGCCCAAGCCCTTCTTTTTCATTTCCGTCGCAGCTCAACTACCACCTTTGCCCCTCTCCTCTTTCCCTCGTTTGGTATCTTTACCTATTGTTTCGTCAATCTCGAATCTATCACCATATTCTGCATATATTCTCTGAGACCTCAATAGGGCTGCTCTGTTTGTGCCCCAGGTATGCGATCACCCTAACTGGTGGCTGCCACTCTCTGGAAAGAAAAATTGTGAGGTGCTCGCAAGCGAGTCCTCATCCGTGTGAAGGGTAAACAAAAAAAAACACCCACAAAATTTCCAACCTGCAACCTACGCAACACAAGAAAAGGGGCGACAACCACCTGCATCGCTTTCCTCTTTAACCTATACTTATTTTGCACAAGTACAACAAACTGATATCCTACAAAACCTTATCATTTTTTTACGACCGGAACGAAAGAATAATCATCAACACAACCGATATATCTTTGTTGAACTCCTCTCTTACGCCTTGTTTTTTTTTAACGATCTGTATCACGACACGACTCTGAAACGAATTTTCTTCTCTTTCAACCGGAACAACAACATTTTTAGAGGACACATCAACGCTATAAAATAAAGTCAGGGGGAAAAGTTCAAAATCAAAATCATACCAATCGCACGCATCTCGAATCATCACAATACACGTACCCACATACAGCACCTTGGAAATTGTAGTACCGTACCGTGCGGTGACGCGATAGCAGAGCGACACCCTTTGCTAATATCACACGTACACATACACACACATATACGCAAAAAATCACCATGTACACATCACAGTTTTTGCATAGTCAAGCCGATAGAATGGAATGTTGGGACGACGACCCCGACTTCGCGGAAATTGATCCAACCTTTACCCAGCCTCTACCTACATCTTCTCCCGGAAATAATAAGCGAGCAAGTCTTGACCACCGCGATCGTCGCGAATCCATATCCTCGCGAATGTCCATTCAGTCCAACAGCCATGACTTTGACTCCCCTGAAAGTGGGGACCACGAGAGACAGGTTCTCCTGGATGAATCACCAGCGGCCGCGATCGCTTCCGCCATCCATGCAGGAATACCGATACCTGAGAATGTCCCCTCGTCTGCACTAATTGGAGGAACTATTAAGAGGCTAGGGACAACGAAGAAAGCGAGGAAAATTGCGACCCATGATGACTGGGGGGAAGACTTGGAACTGCCAATTTCCGGCATGTCACTAAAAGTTCGTGGTCAGGGGGGTCTCGAGTTTCCAGACACACTGCAGCAGATTTTATCGGAGTCGAGGCCTCCGTCTAGGACAAATGTGATACTTCCACCGTCGGCTTCAGCACAATTGAATAAGTATCGTGAGGTGGAAGAAGAAGACGATAACTTTTTTGCTGATACTGACGATCTCCCGACCCCGAGGCTCTCGTCCGCTAGACGTACCCTCCAGCAGCAAAAGTCTAGCGCTTCCCTCCTGCTTACGCCACCTTTGTCCGAATCAGCCACCAGAGGATCTCCCTCAGTAGACGACGATTTTGAGAATGATTTCGAATTTCCCGCGGATGCTCCTCTACAATTGAACATTAAGGCAGGTGAAAGTAACAGGCATCAGGTTCAGGTTTTGGATAGTGATTTTGAGGATTGGGCTGAGGGCAGTAGTTTGGGAACGAGGTTTGGAGGAGCAAGTAGGGCAAGGAATTATAGCGGGGAGGAGAGACTTGGTTCGTCTATAATCTCGCCAAGCGTCTCGAGCGTTACCGCCGAGAGTGAAGACGAAGCACCATTGGATGGATTAGAGCTACCCTCGGGAAATTTACCAGATCTTGCAGTAATTCTCGAACGGCGAAAACGTGCATCGTATCCTATGGATGCTACAACCAGTTTCCAAACGAAAGAAGACCTAACACCCAAAGAAGAATTTTTTGACGGCATAGAAATCGGGGAAGGAGAGGAGGTGTTTGATTCGAGGAAGTTAACGTTAAATCGGAACGTTAAACACAAGCCACCTACAAGGAAAACAAGCCCCGTCAGGAGATCTGCAATGAGTCTGACTTTCACAACAAGCAAATCAGCGACGACGAGTACGCCCTCTACTGGAATGGGGTCAAGGGGTAATAGGCTGCTTCATGGCCATCCAACGTTGGCGCCGCCAATACCAATATTGGAGCCTGTGGCCGAGAGAGAAACCCAGCCTGCAGTAGTTTCGAAACGACCGGATAACCGCAATCGATGGTCTAGCGGAACTTCAATCAGTGAGACGAAATGGTCTGGAAAAGATGCATTCGGGTTGAACATTCCTCCTCCCCCACCTATACCGCACTCCCGCACTTATACGGAAAGACAGAGGGCTTTGGGAGCGAAACCCTCATTGCGGACGTTGAAAGGGTCTAATCAGGAAAATATATCTAGCACTAGTACGACAACCAATGCCCAATTGTTGAGGATGAAACGTTCAATGCCTAACATCGGTCGCACTCCAGCACCATCTCCAGCCAAACAACCGAGGCCTCCAAGCCGTAGTAGCGCGGGTAGGCCTCCGAGTAGTACCAGTCAAAGTAGACCTCCCAGTAGTGGGGGCACTGGCAGACCACCAAGCAGCAGTGGTCGGCCGCCGTCGCGCAGTAGTGCAGGTAGGCCGGCTAGTCGTAATGAATCCTCGAGATCAAAGGCCTCTGGCGATAGGATGGATATTGGAGCTGGGAGAAAGCCGTCGGTGCCCTTCCTGCCAGCTGGGAGTTCAGTGAAGCAGAGTCAGCATATTTCGGCGAAACGGTCTCGGCAAACGTTTGACTACAAAGAGTCCATTGCAGCTGAGAGACGCACAAATAGCCGTCTACACCAGCGGACGCCGCGCCATTCACCATCTTCGTCCACCGCATCGGCGAAGGCAAAAAGAGCAACACCCACGGTTGCCCCAGAACACCTAAGAAGAGAGGCAGCCGCGATTGAAACGTTGACCCAGCCCACAAGGAAAAGGAACTTTGGCGATGGTACAGAACTGGAAATTTTCGACGATTTGCCAACAAGTGCCAAGCTTGAGAATCAGTTTGTAGTTACACCTGTAAGCCGCGGAGCACCCAAGACAGTAAAACCTAGAGGTGCGCCTGTCCATGGGACTACAGTAAGAGACGGGGAAAGTCCTTCTAAGAAGATCGACCTGACCAACCGCTCTGGGGAGGTTCCAAGGTTCGCTAGGGATACTAATGGTTTGCTTCCCTCTTCCGCACTCATTTTCTCGAACCTCGATTACCTTTACTAATTTATGTATGACAAAAATAGCGTCCAGGAATGCACGCGAGCAGAGAACTGGGCACCCACCGTCTGGGGGTGGGGTCAATCCAACCATCAACCATTGGAAGGCACAAGTTGCCGCTCGCGGCACTGCAAGTCCAAAAAGCCGCCGGAAGCCACAGCAGAAACCACACCTTATCAAGCCAATGGGCAATGTCAACAGTCTCCCCAAAGGTACGTGCGTTTGCAGTGTAACCTGCAACTGATAGGCTAGACATATCATTGCATGATATTTCTGTCTTTTTTTTTAATACCATGTCGATCACTGTTTCTCGCTTACCTTCCTGCTTCTGTACCCCTGTCGATCGGCGGCGCAGGTTTTCCTGCGTTTTAATGTTTCATGGGTCTTGGTGGGCTAACACGAAGTCACGTTATCATCATGCAGTGACCGCAGTTAATGGGATGACATATAACCCCAAGACATACAGGTGGGAAGGGAATGAGGGTGACGTAAAAGGGTTCGAAACACAAAACCCTACGCCACCTCGCCCTGCCTTGATCGCCAACGTCAACCAGAATGCCTCAAAGCTGGGAATCCAGGTTGTCCGTGGCATGGTTTTCGATCCCTCAAGGATGTGCTGGCTCAAGGTCGATGAGGACCCCGATGAAGAGGAGCACGACCCCTTTGAGGGGTTGGACGACCTCCAAGACCACGACATGATCAGCATCGATCGATATAGTGGGGGTATGGACGAGGGATTTGGAGGGGGAAATGTCTTTGGGGGAAGTGGGAGTGGTGCTGGGGTTGGTGGCTCTCGCGGGACAAGGCTGAGCGGTGGATTTGGGGAGTTTGTGGTAGGGGAGGAGTTCGATGTGGGACCCGAGTTCGTTAGGCGCCAGCGTGAGGAGGAGGAGCGATGGCGGAGGAGGGTTGAAGGCTGGGTTTCCCAGGGCGAGGCGAGCAAGCTAGGCAACAAATGGGCCTTGAGGGAGTTGCTAACGGACCAGAGGTGAAAAAATGAAGGGAAAAAAAGGTCATCGGAAAGGGAACCGCTTGGTCGAATTTCCTTTGGGTGGAAAACAACTCCCCCTTCCCCTGGGGGTGAAGGCAATTGGTTAACTGGGACACCCCCTCTTGTGTTCCGGTAATACCCATTTTCCCCCGCACTCTTTACCTATCTCGTTGGGTCCGTTTCCGTCGATCTTTTTTTTCTTGATTCTTGTACAACAGTAGCCCAAGCCGATGTTTGTCACCTGGCTCTCACCTAACCTTTTCCTAAAGCCCGTGCCGTAAGAGCTCGAATAAACGGCCCTTGTGCTAGGGCATTGGATTTGCCTCTCTTAGTAAGATCTGGTGTTTTTTTTCTTTGTCTCGAGGGCAGTTTTTTGGTGTTTTTCGCCCCTTTTCCAGAAGAGAATTTTTCAGACTATCCAGCACATGGTCTGTTTGCTCGAGCTTTTATGGTGTTCCACTTGTACTATACTTTATTTCTCATCTTTAACTAGTATGGATAGGTGTGTGGGATCGCTGGTCACGGTGGTGTAGTATATATTGTTATTTTTTTCCTTCCTTTTCCCTATTGTTTTTGTTGGGCGGAACGGACGTATTTTACTTATTATACCCCACACGAGTTATACCTCTTAGTTCTAATTATTCCTTTGATGCATCTGTCTTCTGCCCATTTGGCTCGGATTGTCCTTTTTATTTGGCGGCACGGTACTGGACTGGTATTTTTAAGGGGATTGGCACTCTTGCAAGCCGCAACCCTTAGTTACTTTTTCGCACTTTTCTTTTTGAAAAAGCTGGATCCAAAAAATGGGTAGTCAGCCATCTTGATGCCGGCAGGCATGCGTCAGACAGGAAGGCGAAAAGTTGGCCGGTATTAATTGGGAGAGGGGCAGGAGGCGGTGAGGAGGGGGAGCTTTTAAAGATGATCGATTTCAACCATATATTTAGATTTGCGTGACCCTCTTTTATTTTTATTTTTGTGCGCGGCAAACCGCTGTTCGGGGGTGAAGGGTGGAAAAAGAAAGATGTTCTTTTGCTTGTTTGCTCGCTTGCTCGCTGGCTTGGTATTCTGCCAGCATTGAGGTAGCTGAACACAACACGATAGTAAGCAAGCAAGTGTAGGACGTCGGAAGAAAAACAGTGTGCATGGGATGGGGTACCCGTATCATAGGCTCCACCCACCTACCCTATCGGAGAGAAGGGCATGGACTACATGTTCACCAAGCTCCTGCCCGCGGATTCTCAGCATGTTGGGAATAAGAAGCAAATCTTACTTCTCTAAAGGTGTGCCGATATCCCAAGAGACAAGCCATAGCATAATAGCACGCACCCTGGTTCCTCAACTCGACCTAATCCAACACGGGGGGAGACGTAAAGTTGAGTAGAAGAATACCGGTATACAACCTCCGCATCGTATGCCAGTAACAGCCGTAAGTGCTCGAGTACATTATGTACCCGTCTCCTCTGCCTCACGATATAATACTTCCAACTCACCCATTATTGCCCACCTAATCCCCACTCGATTCGGCCGCCAAGCCACCATAGGACAGAATTAATACCAAGGCATATTATAACGCCAATAGCCTCTCTCGATCACACTGACCTCTCCCCCCCCCTCCGCCCCCGAATCTCAACATCTAATACGAACGCATCATAAGTTACAAACAAACCTCACCTCAACAGTTATCTATCTATCTATCTATCCATCCATCGCGCAATAAGTAAGTAAACCACAACCCCCATCTACCACAACACCTACTATTATACTATACACCCACCAAGGGAGACAAAACAACCCTCAAACCAACCCATCGCGATACTATATTATACCTCGGAGAAAAAGGAACCATCCCCACATCACATCACACCACACCATCCTCTCTCTCTCTCACTCACTCACACACACACACTCTCTCTCACTCATCCCCAAACCCACAGTATTCCACGATTCCCAGGTTCTACTAAACCACCCACACACCCACCCCCCATCACCGTGACCACACCGCCGCAACTTAAAAACGCAAAACGCAACGGCGCTCTGCGCGCACGCACGCACGCACGCGCAGTATGCACATTCGTGTGTGTGTGTGTGTGTGTGGAAACTTATAATGCCACTGTATTGTAATTACTAGCCAGTAGGATGGATAAACAAGTGGGATGGATGGATGGATAAATAGATAGATAGATAGATAGATAGATAGATAGATACCGTATTACACGGTACGTATTCCACAATTATAATACCGGTACGGTAGTGCGGTGGGGAAAGAAAGAAAGAAAGAAAGAAAGAAAACGTGGGATGGGGCAGAGGTGTTTATGGTACAGTAGGTTAGGTTGTGTATATACCAGGGGCTGAGGTCTAGATCGTTTATTTAATTAATTAATTAATTAATTTATTCGGTCGTCGGTATCGTACCCCTCCCCTGCGCGCTTTTCGATATGGTTGCTTGGGTATGATGGGGGTTTTTTTTATATCTATCTATATTATTGAAAGGAGGTAGGACAACTTTAGGATAGATAGATAGATAGGTGGGTATAAGTAATAGTCGTATATATACAATAATGTACTCGAATATAAAAATTATATAAAAAAAAGTGCGAAATTTTGGTTCCCCGCGTAGCTGCTCTTTGCTCGGTCGTCGGTGAGTAAGTATCATACTGTGCTGTAGTGTAGTGGGGGGGGGGGGGGGGGGAGCGATATTTTACAAGCATAATTACCGGTAATAGTAACAGCGCAGTGATAATAGAACGAAAATCAGTCTCGAAATATCGCTCGTGCTTAATTAATCAATTTGTTTAGAATTTTGCGCTCGGTACAATTACCAATATTTCACCAATCGTTAGAATTTCTCGTTTATTTATTTGCTTAATTATTATTATTATTATTATTCTCTTTATTACTGTTATTATTATGTAATGCCCTGCCCATGCTCCGTTTCGTTTCGTTTCTTTTGTTTTTTTTTCCCCAGGCGAGGTACGGTACTCGTGCTGCACCCTAACCGGTCAGGCCACTCACGCTGGACCAGATGGACGGATGGACAGATGGATGGACAAATAGGCAGACGGACAGACAGACGGACAAAAATGTGCCAAGCGATCTTTGGTCTCGATCCCGATTCGATCGGTGGAGGCGTGGTGGGAGTGGGCAGTGGGTAGTGGGTAGTGGGTGTGTGGATTTGCGGTCTGGATTCGGGTTGTTTGTACGAGTACTACGCCGGTATGTCCTAAGGATGAATGATGAATGATGAATGAATGAATGAATCAATGAATGGGGGTGAGGGAGTGGAGGAGTGTGTGGTGATCGAGGAAGAAGAATAAGAAGAAGGGAAGAATGGGGAAGGGAATAAAATGAAAGGAACGGAAGGGAAGGGAAGGGAAGTTTTCTTCCTATCATAGGAGGGGGTTAGTTGTACCGCTGTTGGTAGGTAAGTACCAGTACAGTACCAGTAATCGGTGAATATTAGTAAGAAATCTAATTAAAAGTATCATAATGACTGGAAGCCCACCTCCGATGACCCCATAACTGTATGATACTGCACAAAACCTCTATAATAATACTATGGATGCAAGAGTTAACGATGTTTTCCCAACCTTTTTTCCAGCGATACTCCCCGGGTAAGTACGAGTATTACAGGCATCATACTCCAGGTTAACAAGTCAAGTTACATACTGTAATTCAAGACTAGGGTACTAATGTGCTCGAGTAACCCCCTTACAGTACCACATAGTTGAAGCATCTAATATCGCAGCTAGCTACCATATTTACATCACCATTATACCGTAACCACTACCAGAGCAAATTATCCTATCTACTAGCACTATACAGTATCTACCTATCTACCTATCTACCTATCTATCCACTATCTACCATCTATCATACCAATCCACACTTATACACCCACTAGTTTATAGTACGCCTGTGCACCAGTATCCCAAAAACCAAGATAACCTCCAAATCGCGAAACCCCCCCCTCCCCCTTCTCCCCCCAATATAGTCTCCCACCGGGAGTGATAGGAACCCACCCACAGCATTCACTCATCTATCTATCCATTCCCCTCAAACCCCACGCCGACCAAACCACCATCAAAAAGACTCTTAAAACTAACCCACAAAACTAAAAATCACCGTATTAAGAAGCGGGTGGAAACGGGTTCAAGCTTCCTTTTTTTTCCTTCTTCTTAAGTCTATATACCCTTACCCTAGTAAATCGGCATGAAACATCTTGGCGCGCACGCTATTTAGACTAACACGCAACACAAGCGCAACACACACACATCCCAGACAGCAAAAAAAAATAAGAAAAAAAACGGCTTTCCAATTCTAGCTCTCCCGCGGCTTGGCTAGGGATAAACCTAACCCTGGCGGCGTAACTATATCTGCACGCCTGCAGAGCACGACAAACAATCCAGATATCGACCAAACTTAAGATCCGAACGGAAACCTACTACGGTTGGAGTATCCCAACAGTAAGGTTATTGCCGACACATCATTGCTGAAGGGTACGATAGGAATAAATCAATATGGGGATTGTTTCACCCCCCACGCGAAAATTTCTTCTCTGAGGGTATGGTGGTAGTAGGCCAAGTAGGCTAGGGCAGGGTAACTAGCTACTGCTGTACTAAAAACCCCCACGCACCCACTCTGTGGAGGAAGAAAGAGTGTGGTTTTTTTTGGGGGGGGGGTCGAGTTCCTGGTAATCAATGATCCAACATCAATTCCTCGATTTCGGTGGAATTACCCACAGCCCAGGGGGAAAGGGAAGGGGGGGTGTTTGTTGGTTTCTTCCGCGGTTTTTTTCAAAAAAAATAAAAATTCCCCCATTTATGTTTTTTCTGGCCTTCGCGTTTTTGGTTATTTGGGTTCGGTTCGGCCTCGCGTATGTATGGATGGGTTTGCGGCTGCTGATACTGCTGCTGGAAGGAAGGTAGATGGAAGGCAAAGCGGCTCACTTACCCCCACCACCATCCTCACCATCTCCCAGCTCCTCCGAGATATTCGAAACGAGAATGTGTTCGCGCTGTACTTACCCATTAATACTCTCCCCTCCCTCCCTTATCCCCGTCTTCCCTCACTCACTCGCTCACCCCGTTCACTCACGCCTCGCCTCAGGAAGGCGAAGGCCCAAAACGGAGGAGAGGGGGGTAAGCCAATCGCGGGATTGTCCGAGTAGAGGGGTGGGGTGTGGATAAGGTAAAGGAAAGAAGGAAGCAAGAGAAGGAGAAAGGTAAGGGTTGACTTAGCTTTGCTAGTTAGTCAGGTCATGTTGGGTTAGGTTAGGTAGCTGTCGCTGTCGTTGTCGCTGTTGTTAAACCCGCTCGCTCGCTCGTACTCCCGTCTCGTTCGTTCGATTTGGCGATTTGATCGATCGGGTGCAGATGCTGTGATTATCTTTGGGACATTTTTATTTTATTTTTTGCTGATGTGGATTCGGCTTTTTTTGTTTTTCCCTCTCTTGACTCGTGGAAGGTGGGAGGGGGGGAGGTTAGGGTAATTATCGAGGTTGGCGTGATGGCGAGAGACAGGTAGGACCGTGGGTGGACAAGTGAGTGAGGTGGTGAGGTGAGGTTGATGGAGGTGTGGATTGTGGATGCTCATGAGTGAGCAGTAAGTAAGGCGAGTGAGTGAGGTGTTCGCATGGAGGTTTGCAAATTCATGTGGGTGAAGGCGTGAGTCTGAGGTTGATCCTTCTCCGCTTCCTCCGCCCGGTCGTGGCCTATCCTATCTGATAATGAATCCTACCCTCCTTTCTGCTTCCGACCCATTCTCTCAATTTTTCTTTTCCTGCTTGGTTGTCCGTCGTTGTTGTGGATGGGCAACGTACTCTACCCATACTGAGGATGTGGAGGAGTAGGAGGAGGAGCTGTTGCTAGCTTTGCTTAGCTTTGCTTAGCTCTAGGCAGGGTAAAAAGAAAAGAAAAGAAAAAAAGTAAGTGTATCATAAAGTTAAGAGCAAAAATGTAAGGTCCCATAAGTTTTTTCTTCCCATCTCCCCCACCAAACCTCCGGAGAACGCATCGAAAAGAACGTTACCCCCGCGGCAGCATCACAGTAATAGCAATGGGGAATTATCAGCAGTAGCGGCAGCAACAACGACAAGTGAACAAGTAAAAGAACGAGGGAGGGGGATTTATACACATTTCTCTCACATTTCTCTCCAATATATCATATGAGAAATCCAACTTACCCCCCCTTCCCTCTGCCTTCTTCACCTTATTCCAGCTCCCCTTCCACCTCACCCCCCCCAAAAAAATCTCCAAAAAAACGGGGCCATCCCTCCTGCTCCAACTGTGCCAGCAGTATTACAGGTGCCCATGCTGCACTCGTACATACTAGTAAGTTGCATACCAGTACCGGCACACAGTTTCCATCACGCCAAGAAAAAGTAAAAAAAAATCCAAAAAGAAACTAATAATATAAAAATTAAATATTTTCCAACCAACTAGCTAACCAGTTAGTCCAGTCCATATCAAAACTCGTACCTTTTTCCGCTTCACCACGAGTTCTTTTTTTTTCCTTTTCAGAAGAAAAAAAATTCTTAAAAAAGAACAAAATATGCGGGCATATACCGGTGTATTTCCCCCGGAGAAGTCCGAAGCCGGCGGACTAAATGGCCGAGTATGTAGGCAGGTATTCCTCTCCACAGCTTCAGTACTCGTACATCCTCAATTGAAATTATGCAACCCCACTCCAGCCGGCATGCACGCTCGGCAGGGGCCCAGAACGTGCGAAGTATATCGCCGGAGTTGCTGCTGTTTGCCAGGATGGATGGGAAAGAGATGTTAGTGTAGTAAAGTAGTAAATATTAACTCTTTTTCCCTTCAACCGCATTCGGCGCCGCCGGCCGGGATCTCACGGTCCATCCAGACACCCCTAAGCTTGGTGGTGGAAGGGGGAAAAGCGATAGATTGGCAGTTAGGCTATAGCAACCTAAAGGGAGGTGTTGTTTTATTCAAGCTTCCGATAAGAAACAACTCACTGTTTCAGTCACTTGCTTGCATGGCGTGGGCATGAATTGCCTGTCCTCAAGGAGGTCAATTCTGGTAGTTAGTAAGGCTGAAACAGAAAGCTTTGCTGTATCAAAGCTTAGTATGGTATCCGCATCCTATCGTAGCTTCTACGAGGGAGGGAGGGAACAGAGGGGGAAGTTACCTCAAGATCAAGCTGCCCCTTCGTCAAACCCTCCCCTCCACCCCCCACTACCAGCAAAAAGGCTCACATATATCCATCGAGATCCAATTTCTTCAAATAGTAAAAGGCAACGTAGGCGCTTTTTCTCTTGTAAACATTCACGAAAGGACCAAAAAGCATATTTCGGCGGCCGCATGGGGGCCCCAAGGAATATATGTACATAAAGAGATAGAAGATAAAGTAAATAAAAAAGGGTAATAGGATTGAAGAATAGAGAGAGAAAAAGGAATTTGAGAATAAAAACGAATACTACACGAAAGCCCGGTATTAGTAACCCCGAGTCCTTCTCCCTAGCCGTAGCAATCGAGGAAAGACCAAGCACAAGAAATCCCAACACAAGGAGAAGAATGCAAAAGGGAAATGAAATGAAATCACAATAAACCTTGGTGAGGGGGAAACCCATCTCGACAAAAGTAAAGACAAGAAAGTATTTTTCTGAACTACCTCCACCACTACCTGCCCCTCCCCCCACCACCGATAATCTTCCCTCCCCCCTGTACCAAGCATTTTTTTGTCCCCCCCGAGTAGGAAAAAAAGGAAAAAGAAAAGAAAAAGTTGGGGACCAAGATAATATAAGCCCCGAAAATAAGAACTGTCAAGCCATTTCATAGAAAGAAAAAAAGCACCAATAGACCCCGGATAACCCCAGTAAAAAGATTCCATACATCCATACAAGCGTAATCCCATGAAAAATTTGGAAGCAATTAGTCCATTCGCTATTTTTTGTATTTAAAAAGAATTTTTTGGTTTATCTCTCCCTTTCCACCTGCTGTTACCACCTCCCTCCCTCCCGCTGTGGAGTGCCGCAAGGCTCTAGTAGCATTGCCCGCTTTCTCAGTTGGATAGGTCGCTAGGACCGGTTGCGTACATGCGCGGGTCAAGAGGCATCTCAGAGAAGGTGTAAGGGTAAGTATGAGCGTTTGTGGTGGCAGGAACGAGGTTTGAGGGGGGTGCAGAAGAAGACACTAGGGCCAACTGAGCCACTACCTGGTGACTAGAAGGTACGGTGCCCATCGATGAACTCATGGAGCTCATGGATGATCGGTGAGAAGAACTAGCGGGGGAGGTGATGTATGTGGGGGTAGTGTCAATTGCTTGGCGAGCATTGTTTGCTACCGCGTATTCCAAAGGGCTACTGCGACGGAGGGTGCAACTAGGGCAATTTCGGACGAAACGGGCAATAAGCTCCTTGGGGACCCTGATTGTGGAGAGAAATCAAAACGTTAGCCTGGAATTACTACAGAGTGGCATTTAGGCTTCTTTGCTGAGGAAATGTGACGAGATGGAGAGAAGGGAAGCTTAATAAGAGAAACTTTGAAAAGGAACTGTGTTCATTTATGTTTGTTTTTTCTTTCTCTTATTATTATTTTTTCTTTAAAAGGAAAGGCATAGGAGAGCAGTAGGCACCTCCGCTCTTAAGAATTTTACCATGGAACTTGACATGCTTGCTTGCGCAACAGTAAAAGAGAGGGTTTTTGATTTTCCACTAACGTACCAGGAGAAGTATTTGCGAACTTGAGCTGAGGTCTTATCACGCCCACCATGTTGTGCCTGTCCATGAGAGGATGTCAACACATGGTAAAGCTGCTCTCTCACGGCCACCGGCTTGCCCTCATGACAAACAACACCAACGTTGTCGTCGTCAGGCACCAAGCGGAACATCTTCTTGGCCCAGAACCTAAATTGAGCAGATTCAATGGTTGTGCACTTGGGATCACGGAGGACGGCTAGGATATTATCATAACGTTTTTGAGGGATGAGGGCTTTGTCCCTCTTCTTAGGGGAGAGTGAAAGAATGTATTCGTTCAGAAGGTTCTCGAATTCCGCTTGAGTGGGGAACCCCTCTAGGCTAGCGGGTGTGTCCTCGAAGGCATTGCCCATCTCAGACGTGGGGGAAGGTAGTTGTTGCTGCTTGGGGCTCGGGTTTGCTAATGTAGTCGCAAGTTGGTGGTCCTGCTGCTGGTGCTGCTGTTGAAGCTGGTGCTGGTGCTGGTGCTGCTGATGTTGGTGCTGGTGTTGATGCTGCTGCTGCTGCTGTTGCTGTTGCTGGTGATGGTGGTGGTGGTGATGATGCTGGTGTTGCTGGTGTTGATGGTGAAGACGGAGAGAGTTGGAATCGGATTGCAAGGAGCCGGACAGAGAAAGACCCCCGGATCCAGTGCGGGAAGATGATAGCTGTGGTGCGTAATGTAGGAGGAAACCTGGTGAGTATGGAAAATCTCTAGGCATGCGATGATGGTCAACCATCGCTGACTGTGGTGCCATTGCCTGAGCGTTCATCATGCTTGCTGCTGTTTGGGAAGCGAGAAACGAGCGTGGGACCGGCCGATTGAAAAGCAAATCTCAGATATAGAAAGGCGTTTGAGGATCGTTACCGAAGGAACACAGATCGTCCTAGACAAAAGATGATGGGTAGACAAGGAGGAAGGGAGGATTGGTAAGAGGTATTTAAACAGATAGGAGCAGGAGCAGGAAGATGAGGGTAGTCGGAAAGCAGCAACGAGCGAGGGACGGAAGTTGAGTATTACAGAGCCGGATGACTTTGTCCTGGTCGAGCTCTCGATTCTTGTAGGGTTGAAGAGGAAGTTGGAAGGTGGGAGGAGAGTGAAAGAATGAGGTGGGAATGGAGGTAGATATTAAACGAGCGAGGTGAGTGAAGAAGAGGAGAGAGAGAGAGAGAGAGAGAGAGGAAAAGGCGTGAGCGAAAAGGGTGCCTAATAGTAATAATAAACTTGGGTGCAGATAGTGCTATCGATACCAAAACGATAAAGACGGTGATGGGCGATGATCGGAGACCGAGCGTAGCATAAATTATTTTTAAATTATTTCCCGAAGCCAATACAAAATGGGGAGTTTGTTTTATTTTATTTTATTTTATTTTCCCTCCCCTCTTGGGGGTCGAATAATTTGGGGGTTGAATAATAATAATAATAATAATAATTTTTTTCCTTTTCCCTTCCTGCTGAAGGGGAAAGACAGCTAAGGCAGGCAGGGGGGAGGATTATGTGGTGTGTGTGGTGGTTGTGGTAGTGGGAGTGGTTTAGTCGATTTCTGGTTGTATGGGAGGTGGGATTATGGGTTGTGGTAAAGAGGTGGGAGGAAGAGCAAATTGTGTAGGGACAGAAAAGGCGGGCGCTGGAGCAGGAGAGCCGAGGGTTTTCTGTTGCACGACAGGCTCGGAAAGGCCAAGCACAGGGCAAAGAGTAGAAGAGGAAGGGGAAATAGCAGTGAGCTATGCCGCAGGAGGGGGAGGAGCGCAGGAGTACTATAGTAAAACGTGGGATAATGGGTGAGTAAGAGAGTGCACACTACTAATTGTTAGCTCAGCGAATGGATCGGGGGCCAAGGTTAGTGGGCAGAGCCAGTGAATGTATATAGCTGTCTGTAGTACTGTACCTGTAGGGGCCTAGAGTTACAGTAGGGTACCAGTAGTAGACCTCCTACAGTAGGAAGCCGTGTGAGTGTTAGAAGTGTGGGAGGGTTCTGAATTCGCCTTTGCGTGGATGCGTGTGTGCGTGTGCGTGTGCTTGTGCTGTCTTGGCCTCACGGGAGGGAGGGTGTCGAGTGCTGGTGCGTGCCGGTGATGGGTGGCAGGCAACAGGGGGAGGGAAGAGATGTGTGGTGTGTGGTGTTGCGAAGAAAGAGAAAATTGGAGAAAAATAAAAAATTCTTGTGTGGTGGCCGTCGCAGGCTCTGGGTGTGTGTACCGGTATGCAAGAGCCGTTGCTGTCTCTCTGGTTTCTTGGGGTTTTGCGGTCCGGGGCACGGATCGAGTCCTGATTGGCTAAAGGCTATTGTTCGCTTGGTGGAGGACGCACGCACTCGGGTGGGATGTGGGTGGTCCAAATAATTGCTGCGATACTGCATCCGAGTGGGAAAGATAAAACGTACTGTAAGTGTACTCCAGGATGTACTCCAGGATGTACCCTACTGTACCAGGAGAGTATTCATGGTGTCCTGGTGGTCTAACTTGTGTACTATGGCGGAATTTCATGTGTTCAAAAAAAGGTATTGCACGAGCACTGAGACACCCTTTTCTGCGCTATGGCTGGCTCTGCCCCTAGCGAGCCAGCTAGTGGCTCCAAGCTCCCTGGCGGCAATCGATAAGTAGATTATGGTTCATGCACTCCATACGATTAGAGTGCTTGTCTGCTTGACTCCCTTGACCTCCCTCGCCTTTTTTTTCTCTATCGATAAAGAAAAACATGCATACAGCGCTCCCTAACAGAGAGAATTGTGTTATAATAGGAGTTCTATCATGTCCTGTAATACAAAGACATCAAATATCAACGGGTGTGATGAGGATAGGATACAAGGATACCAGGGAATTCTATAAATCCCATCCTCAAAGGGTACGGACCTTGTCAAAATTGCTTACCCAATTCAATATCGCCCTGTAAACTCGGACCCAGAACCCACTACTCCGATGCAGAATGGGTCATTCATTATAACGAGCGTCAAACTTCATAGTTATATCCACTCTATACGAGTACATACTTTATAGGCGCAGCATAACAGCACACAGCTTGGTCCAAGCATAGCACGACCACCGGGAGGCGGAAGTACTGCAAGACGAACAGAACAGGTGAGGTGAGAAAAGCCCACCCCAGCTAAAAGCTTCAGCAACGCCGAGTGAAACTTGTTCGACATTCACGGACTAGTAGCTTATAGTTGCAGTTGCATACCGGGTACGAGTGCAGTTGCTACAATTGATTTTGCTTTTCCCCTCGAGCTGAGGCTGAGGCGGTCCTTTCTCTTCGGAATAGCGTCCTTTTTTTCTTCTGTAGGTTAAGAATGTCCTCATCTTCCAGTAATATCTTCAATTCCACCTGAGATAGCGGTATCTTCCCCTCCTACCATTATCTCTTATTAGCTCTTTAACGCCGTTCCATTCTCGATCGCTTTGTTGTTCTTGTTCTCCACCGATATTCCATCTCAAGCACCACCACCACCTCCTCCTCCTCTACCCCCTTGACTGATTTCTTTTCCTTTTCCTTTTCCTTTTTTTTTTACCTTGAATTCCGCCGCATCTCCCCACACAATTACGAACAACCCCACGCAGGTTTCGACTGCCTCCAGATCTTGGAAGGGCCGAAGACTCGGAATGGTACGTACGCAATGATTCGATCATTCGGAAGAGACAGGGAAGGAGAAAAAAGAAAAAGAACGTGAGGGAAAAGAAAGCAAGAAACATGAATAAAATAAGAAGCAGAAGGACAGCCTGGGACTATTAACAGGTAAATCAGTGAAAAATGAAAAGAGAAAAGAAAAAAGAAAACTTCGCCTTCTCTGTCTCCCAACAAACCCGCTCGCCTCCGATATCGGGAGCTCCCCTTTAGCATTTCCCTCGATCCGCTTTCCCAGGCAGAAAGAGCGGAGGAAGGGAAAACACACAAAAAAACAAAAACACCTCTCCAACCCCCCCTCCTCCCTTGACCGAAAAAAAACCATATCCCCCCCCCACAAGGCTCACCCATCCATCGCCGGGGTTTTAGAGTATTGTGCATGCTGTAGAAATTGAATCCCGAGAAGAGCCCCCGGTATACCCCCCCCCCTTCCACTCCTCCCTCCCAACCTTTTTTTCTCTCCCATTACACACAGATACTCGGAGTAAGTTCCCACGCATAAGTTTCCCGTTCCCGGCCTGATTCGCATCCTGCCGAGCTCAGTGCACAGTACTCGCAGGATATGCGGTTCCACGCCAGCCTACATATACATACAAAACATCAACATCCATCCATCCATCTACTCGAGCAGACTCCTTCGGATTCATTCATAGACAGCTAGCAATAGACCTCCGGAGCAGCTAGCCGACTCTTGGAATACCTTTTTTTCTTCTCTTCCCCTTGGAGGGAGAAGAGGATCCTCCCCCTCCTTCCATGTAAGCCAATAGCGGGGCTTCCATCATCCCACTTCATCCATCATCTACTTCTCAAACAGTTCCGAATCCTTACAAAGCATATAGCACTCCAATCCTTCAAGTCTTCTCTCCTTCCCCTTAGAAGTAGCGTTAGGTTAGGTTACGTGAGGTTGATGCTTACAAATTTAGTTCAAGCCCTTTGGACCCTTTTTTTTCTCCCTCCCTCCCTCCCTTCCTCCCTTCCGCATCCTTTCCTTGCCTTGTTCGTATCCATGGATACGATAGTCCCCCCCCCGCCAGCAAGCCATGCCAAATATGCCATGCTATGCCAATCAATCAATCGATCAATCGTTCGTCAAATCCCTTACCCCATGAAAAAAGTAAATAAAAAAAAGAGAAACCAAGACCCCAGCCCACGAAAAGTGGAAATAGTAAAATGGAAAAAAGTTTACTGCTCCTGCAACAAAAACGTCCACCCATCCCATCCACAGCAGTAATCTCCAGATCGAGGCGACACCGCATTTCCCATACCCGCATTTTCCTTTCCTCATCTACTATGGAAGAAGAAGGAAAGAAAGTTGAGTAAGAAATAAGGTAAGTTAAGGCAAGAATAGAGCTACCCTACCCCCCCCCTCCCCAAAGAAAAAAGCAAATAGGATCATAAAACAAACTCATGATCGACAACAACTGATACCTCGTTAGAAATGGGGTTTTCATTTTTTTGGGGGGGACCTTTTTGTTTTCTTTTCCTTGCTCCCCCCCCCTTCTGCTTATGCTGTATGTCTCTCCCCTTGGTGGGGGGATTTGTAAATCGGGCTAGACGTGTGGGTTGGCAGGTGTGTGAAGTGAGTGAATGGATGGATGGGTAAGGGTAACTATGTAGGGTAGGGTAAGCTTGTGAAGTGGATGGAAGGGAATGGGGGTGGAGAGCTGGATTTAGGGTGTGCGGGAATGAGGTTATGTGGTAGGGTTGGGCTTTTGGTAAGAGAGGGAGGAGAAAAAAGGTTCAACAGCTCAGCAAGTAAGTCGAGACCCTTGGCCAAGAGTCTGGGAAGCAGCGACAACAACAACAACAACGGGGTTTTCGAGTTCTCGGAGAGGGGTGTGCGGAAAGAAGGAAGGAAGCTGGTCGGGCCTTGAGAGGGGAGGAGTGATGGATGAATGGAAAGAAAAAAAAAGGTTAGAAACTAGCTGTCTGGCTGTCTATCCGTCGTCGTCGTACTAGCCTGTAGCCATAGCTGTCTGTCTCTGACAGCCCTATCGTTTCGTCGCAGCTGGTGCTCGTCTCCCGCAATTGGTGGTCGGGTTTGGGTTTTCCCCCTGTTCCCCGGATGGGATGGGGGTGGTGGAACTAGGGATGGTGGTGGGTGGCTGGCAGCCAGTTAGGTTGCGGTGTCATGGCAGGTAGTGGTGCTTTAATAGTACCGTGGGGTGGTATCCCTGAAGGGGGAAAGGTAGGATGAACCGTGCACATGGGTTTTTATTGTGGTTGACAACACTTTTGCACAGGAGGACTACTGCAAGAACTTCTCTTTTTAGGATCCTTATTCAGCAGTTTTGGACTGTTTGGAAGTTTAGAACTTTGATAGATGGTGGAGGAGAGAGAGAAGTGTTGGTAGTAAAGATACAGTAGTTGTATGTACTGTACTCGTACAGTAACCCGTGTTTTGATTCTCAACTTACTTATTTACTATTACTATTACTATTACTGTACTAATATATTGATAGACTCTACTCTACCAGTGAGCCCTAAAAGTGACCTTTTTTGATGTATCAAGAGATTGCCTCAGCACTTCGTATATTTGTGCCTGGGTGATAATGAAATTCCAGCCGTTTGACATTCCACGGTATCATATTTTAGCCCTCCTCCCCCCCACCTCCCCAGTCCTATGGTAAGGCTTTGTTTTTTGTTCCTTTCGTGAAGGAAAGATTGATCTTCCCCACTGGGCTGTTACAGATAGAAGAGGGAAAAAAAAGGGAAAAAAAAGGAAAAAAGCCCTTTATTATTACGATCATCAATCGATGGTTGGCGGATCGACTTGTGTTTCGGAATATTTTATTTTTTCCCCACCCCAGACGAAAATCAACGCTTCTTCGAACCACCATCGTCGTATTGTAACCAGACAATCACCATCACTACCCCTTCCCCTTCCTAGCCTTCCTTTCTACCCAATTCACCGGTTGGGCTACTGTAAAATACGGTTCTTAATAGGACTGGCTGGAGAAAATCCGTACATAATCTTTCCCTATTTGTTCTCTGCTCAAAGCATTGGCAGGGATGCTGGGACAAATCAGTGCAGATGGGAATTTCAAAAAGAAGAGAAAGGGTTTGAGAAATGGTATATAAAAAGAAACAATAATTGTACAAGTTGCAATGCAGCGGGAAACCGAATTGGGAACAACTAGTAAAGTACAGCGAACCCCTTGATTATTAAGTTTCCCTTTTTCTCTTCCCCAATTATTCTCTTGGAGGGTGCCCTTCGCTGGCCCGCGAGTCCTGCAAGCAAGAACGGGCCCTCTTTATTTCCTACACCTTTCCTTTTTACTGTATTTCTTTTTATTCACTGTTCCCACGGGCCCTCTATAAAAAAAAATGCATAGCTTTAAACCCACACGTTTCCGCTTACGCCCTCCCATCAACGTTCCCCCCGCATCCGGCTGAACCATCCATCGGACATAAAAGGACGAAATGCGTCCACACCCTCGCCCGTCAAATCTCTCGGCGCATCCCACACCCCGGCAATCCCTCCACCCAGGAATTACGGGTGGTGTGCTACATAGAACTGGACTGCCAAGAATATTTGGACAAGAAACCGAGTGAAATAAAGATAAAAAATAAAAATAGACATACAGCTCAATGAAAGTTTTTATACCCACCGCTTTTTATATATCACGGGATACTGTATCCTGAACAGCTCTGGATTTTCTTCCCTGCGCACGACACGGGAGGCGAGTGGCGCGTACTGCCTATCTAGCAGTATTTTAGACTGGCAGCTCGAACTTGCGACCCTTCAATACCCTGTTTATAAGCACGGTCCATTAGTCTTGTTCCAAAAGCTTAACCTATCAATTGCCCTTCTCATTTTACCGATGATCGGCAGCCTTGTTTCAGGGTGGGGGTCAGGTAGGAAGCCGAGAAAATCAGGGGAAGGAAGGGTAACCCGTACCTGGTGTAGTAGATGTAGAAGAAGTCGGAATAAAGGATCGTCTGAATAATACCCGCTACTTGGGCGATGGGATCTATGTAGCTTTCCGTAAAGTACCGATACAGCCAATTCGGGATGTACAATGCTCGGTATGCGCCCAACGCGAAGATATAATGTGTTGTTATCGTTTCTGCCTCACCAGTTCGTTGCAGCATGAAAAGTTGGGGCAGGATGGCCACACTCTCGAGCCAAATGCTAAACGACCAAAGAACCTAATTGTGGTAAAAAAATAGCAACGCCCGATCAGCCTCACAAATCTCCAAAGCTCCTACAGGAACTAGACCGGCCGGTATGCGGCGGCAGGAACAATGAATGAAAAAAATTCGCTGCCAACGCCGCTACCCATTGCTACGAAACACTGTCCGCCCCCCTGGTCAATCAAGTGGATGGAAATATACCTCTGCCGTTGTCCACTTGGAAGGAAACAGTAGGGCCAAGATTGCCGATCCACCAATGAGATACTCGACCTTGAACGTGTCAATGTTTGGGTCGTGCGTTGGCTTAAAGTCATTCAACATGAGGTAAATTGTGTAGGCTGACGAGCCGATGAAGATGATCTTCATCAAGCTATTGTACGCCGAGTTGAAGTTCCATAATAAATCTTGATCGTTGCAACTTGTCAGAACCGTCGTCCGCAGAACCAGAGCTTAGATCCGAGAGGCGCATTAAAGACCACCCAACCGAGAAAACTCGTGGGGGCTTTAGTTCGGAGCAACAGACAACATAATTTTCCGTACCTAGATAACGTGTGACATAAACAACGAGATACAAAGCTTGAGATTTGAACGATATTCCTATGCAACTCTATCGCATACACAATCGTCAGCGGACCACGATCAATGTGACGGAATCGATCTCATAAACATGATATCCCCTATTGAATAAGTGACGGAAAACAGGGGGACTCTCTAACCTTCGATGTACGCATCTTGTGGAGTAAAATGAAGATGGATATGAGATGGGAGAGGTCTCCCGCGATCCGGAAGATATTCATAGGGGGGCGATTTTTTCTCTTTGGATATCGTTTAGAAGGGGTATCGTGGAGGTCGTGTTGCGCGTAGTCCCTATTTGCCCAGGAACCGAAGGGGTTGATTGAATTGTTGTAAGGGGACTGGTTGTTTGTCGATGTTTTCAAGTTGTAAGCTTTCAAATCGAGAGGACACGTTCCGTTTAACCAAGATGCCGATGAGGTGTGGTATAGCCAGATGCTTTGCAAGGATCAACCAAGAATTCCAGCAATCGGTTGGAACTGGCGGAAGATAAAAAGGGACTCGGTAGAGCCTCAACGTTAGGGTAAGGAATGGACTGCTTCACGGCTACAGCTAGTTGAAGCTTCTTCGACATCGACTGTTAACAATTCCTCAGTCAGGGGTCTGATCTGAATGCGTGATGGCTTGGCAGAGCGGATTACTTTGATACCCATATCGTCCGTGTTACCCTGCCTCCTCCTCCTCTTGCAACGCCAGTTGCCGTCATTACCGGTAGGGTAATGAGAAATTCAAAATCCATTGTGGATCACATGACAGACTCTCCAAATCCCAAGAGCCTGACGGTCGTTAATTCTGGACTCATGGTAATCACTGAAGCAATGACAATGGAACTTCTCAACGGGATTTCGGGAGAATCTTTCGCTAATCTTATGGCGATGGGGAAATAGCATATCGTGATAGTACTTCTCGACGGATCTCTTTTGGCTGTAGGCTTAAAATGGTGTGCATTCGCACCCCTACACCAGGATCTCTGATACCTCGCTACCTCGTATGGATCTCAGCACTGAATTTCTTTACGCCAGAACCTGACCTGTTGTCCCAGATCACTCGCTACGCCAGAGGGATTCTTCAGGTTTTGGCCGTCCGGGATAGCGGGATAGCGGGGTGTGAGTGTACTGTACCAGAAGTGCTGATGATGCTGGGCAGTTGAAATCAACACTCATGGGTAGCTGGGTGTCTTCTTGCATAATTCAAGTATCATACATACAAAAGAGTGGGGCTTGGCTAAAACGAAGCAACCGTACATTCTAAATTTTACTATTCCCAAAATATTGCTTTTATTGAAGAGTGAAAAACATAGGACTAGGAAGAGTGTATTCTGTTTATGAAGCCATATCTTCCTAAAGATGTGGTTGTGGTTGGAAGTTTTCGGAGACCGTTATTGCATCCGCCTTTGGTTGATTTCAAGGGCCCTGCACCACACTGATACGGTACACATTCAAAAGTGCTGTAACAATTTCTGAGCCTCGTTTGTGGTGGCGCATTGGGTATGGTCTGTGGCTTGACTCATGCATGAGTCGTATGTACGAGTATCATACTAGGTATTCATAGTGTAGGACGAAGGTGAATTTTTCACGAGTCGGGATCAGGATGCACTCGAATATGGTGCCAGGAACGGCGGAGGGGAAGGGCGGAACCCCTTACCACGGTTTTCTCCATTAAAGTTAGTAGGAGGCGGATAACAAGACTGTCGGTATGTTGAAGTTCAGAACCACAGTACGATACGATGGATTTAGTATTTGCACACAAGCCATCCTGTGGCGGGGTGGCTGCGGACTCCCCAGTCACGTCTGGCACCATATTATCTATGGTCTGTATCATGACATGTATGGGTAATACGAGTGATACTGCTAGAACCTAATGGCCCACCAAGTTGATGCGAGGCTCTACAAAATCCTACCGGTATAGTACGGCAAAATCCATAGAAATTAATATGCACAAACATGTTTGCCGGGTTTTCGTGTCAGGAAGAATCGGGTAATGGCGACAAAGAGGGTAAGTAAGACATCACTTCTGAAGGAACCATTGGTCAATTGAGACGACAGTGTTCCTTTTGTGCGCTGAGCAGCGGTTTTTCCTGCCTGAAACGAAGCACCAAGGGGGAAGAAGAAAAAAACTTGGAAGAAAGAAGGAAAATTACGGGTTCGTTTTGGATTTCCCTACTAGAATTGCTTTTGGAGTCTCTCTTGGCCGCTCTAAGGCTTCAGGCACCCTGGCCCGGTGTCGAGGGGAAGGAAAAAAAAGGGTTCTGGGTGAAAGGAAAAAAAAACGGCTAGCAGGAAAAAAAAAGTCATCTTCCTGACTCTTCCCGGCTCCCCACATCTTCCTCCTCAACAACCCCTTCTTCCCCCCGTAGTCCGTCTATATCCACTCAGTTCAGACTTCAATTTGCTCATTACTTTCCTTCGTTTTTCTTGAGTTAATTATTCCTGCCTTCCCTAGTTTGCAAACGCCATGTTGCGATCCGCTTCCAGAGCTCCTTTGAGGACTCTCTGTCGACAGTTCCCAAGGAAGAACTTTTCGACAACCCCCACAGCTAAGGCAATCTCACCGCATCTGCGCAATCAAGCTGTCCCTCCTCGTAAGAACGCTTTAAACGTTCCTCGAAATCAATCTACCTCTGCATCGTAAGTCTCGAGGTGCTTGAAAAAGTTTTGTTCACTAGCGGAACCCCATGAAACTTTGAGTTCTTAAGGTTTGTTTAAAGTTGTGACTCATTATTATATACAGGATAAGTCCAATACCTTCATCAGCCCCCAGTCAAGATCCTCCCTCAACAGCATCTCCGGCAGCACATGCGCTGCACTCACTCCAGCCCAAACATGGCCAAGAAATGGACGATTCGTAAGTAGCAAAAGTTTTCTTGCAGATTCTCTGGATCGAGATTTGCTAACAAGAATTGGCTCCATCGCAGATTTGTTGGGATGTCAGGTGGTCAGATCTTCCATGAAATGATGCTTCGGCACGGGGTTAAGCATATCTGTATGTTTTCCCTTTATTCTCGCAAAATTTTCTGATACGCTTGACCTGCTGACTCATCGGTCTTTTTTGATAGTTGGATATCCTGGCGGTGCCATCCTTCCTGTTTTCGATGCTATTTACCGGTCAAAACATTTTCAATTCATTTTGCCCCGCCATGAACAAGGTGCGGGGCATATGGCTGAAGGTTACGCACGTGCCTCAGGTAAGCCAGGCGTTGTCTTGGTTACATCTGGCCCGGGAGCCACCAACGTTATTACCCCTCTCCAAGACGCCCTTAGCGATGGAACTCCTCTCGTGGTTTTCTGCGGCCAGGTACCTACTAGTGCGATCGGTACAGATGCCTTTCAGGAAGCCGATGTCATCGGAATCTCCCGTGCCTGTACTAAGTGGAACGTAATGATAAAGGATATCGCAGAGCTCCCACGTCGGATAAACGAGGCTTTTGAGATCGCTACATCGGGAAGACCAGGACCTGTCCTTGTCGATTTGCCAAAGGATATCACTGCCGGCATTTTACGGAAAGCTATTCCCGTAGCGAGTGTAGCGAGTGACTTGCCTTCTCATCCATCCGCTGCCTCCCTGGCTGCGAAAGAGGCCAGGAAGAAGCATCTTGATGCTGTCGTTGGGAGGGTTGCTAAGCTTGTAAATATGGCAAAGAGGCCTGTCATCTACGCTGGACAAGGTGTGATTGAACGGCCAGAGGGACCAAAGTTGTTGAAGGAGTTTGCAGACAAGGCAAAGATCCCCGTCACTACAACCCTCCATGGATTGGGAGGCTTTGACGAGCTCGATGAGAAGAGCTTGCACATGCTGGGCATGCACGGGTCTCCCTATGCAAATTTGTCGATGCAGAATGCTGACCTGATCATTGCTCTCGGAGCAAGATTCGATGATCGTGTCACGGGGAATATCGCAAGTTAGTGCTCACCATGAAAGAATAGTGCTCCTTATGCTTGGGATCTCAGATGCTAACAAAAAACTTAGAATTTGCGCCACAGGCTAGGTTGGCGTCTGCTGAGGGCCGTGGAGGCATTGTCCATTTTGAAATCATGCCCAAGAACATCAACAAGGTCGTTCAAGCGACCGAGGCTGTTGAGGGCGATGTTGCCGAAAACCTTGCTCTCCTTATCCCCCGGGTCAATTCAGTGGCTGAGCGCCCTGAATGGTTTGCCCAAATCAACGACTGGAAAAAGCGTTATCCCTTCGACTTTGAGAGAGAGACTCCCGGCTCTATGATCAAGCCTCAGACTGTTATTGAGGAGATTAGCAATCAAACTGCGCACATGAAGGAGGATGTCGTTATTTCTACTGGGGTTGGTCAACATCAGATGTGGGCTGCTCAGCACTTCAGATGGAGGCATCCCCGTACAATGATTACTTCCGGTGGATTGGGAACTATGGGATATGGTCTGCCAGCTGCTATTGGGGCTAAGGTTGCGAGACCCGAGGCCATTGTCATTGATATTGATGGTGATGCCAGCTTTAACATGACTCTTACCGAGTTGTCAACTGCTGTACAGTTCAATATTGGTGTCAAAATCGTTGTGTTGAACAATGAGGAACAGGGAATGGTTACCCAATGGCAGAGTTTGTTTTATGAGGATAGGTTCTCTTGGACCCATCAGCAGAACCCGGACTTTGTGAAACTTGGTGAAGCTATGGGCTTGAAGTCAATGAGATGTTCGGATCCTGCCGACGTTCCGGGCAAGATTAAGGAGCTGCTAGAGTACGATGGACCAATCCTCTTGGAGGTCATTGTGGACGTGAGTTCTTCCTCTATTCCCTATCCATCCTCTCTGACGCGTTTTACAGAAGAAAGTTCCTGTCTTGCCAATGGTGCCAGCCGGCAAAGCCCTGGACGAATTCCTGGCCTACGACCCGGATAAGGAGAAACAACGCAGGGCAGCGCTACACGCCCGCTTCCCAGACGGAAAATATTAGTGGCACATTAAACGATAAAATTTTCCTTGGGTCTTTTGATTTATAAAATTCTAGTGGTTTCTATCCTGTCTTTCTTTTCTTTTCTTTCTCGGGTCGTAGAAAAAATGGGGGAAGGGATTCTTCAAAAATTTCAATCACGGTTCTTTCCACTGTTTTCTAGGGGTTTCAAAATGGCTGTTTGAATATTTTATGTTTAGGTGTTTTCTTTTCTTTTACCTTTTATGAATAGGGGAAAGGCGTTACCCAGGCGCGTGCGGTGATCTGAAAAACAAAGTTTGTTTTTCTTGAAAAAAAGAAAGAGATTTGCACCCATCTGTATGTAAGTCAAGCTGGGCAGGCAAGCGGAATCGAGCTGTCCAAGTAGGGAAGCAGGGAAGTAGGTGCCTTATTCGTATTATACCCCACGCGTGATCTTATAATTGATGATAAAATTTGTAAAAGTAAGAACAACGCATGGCAAACCACCCGCGGAACCCGAGCTTTATTTTTTTTCCTTAAAAACAAGAAATAAAAACCCGATCTGGAGGCTTGCCGGCAGACGCATGTATGTACCCACCCAACTAGAATTGGTATTGTATGGTACGACCACCAGCAGCACAGCACAAGCAGCCCATTCCACGATAGGACGAGAATTTTTTTCTCCACCATCTGACCTTACCTACCTACTCACAGCAGCCCTGTACTCTGCTGTATAAAGAAGTACCGTATAGGGACCTGTGCGTGTGAGTGTGCACACGCAATTGAGCTCAGTGTAGCTGAGCTGAACCAAGAGAGAAAGCAAGCAATCTGCTGAGGAATGGCACGCGCACACTAACATACTTTACCTTTCCCTCCCCACGGACCACCCATCACTGCGGTAGCGGCGGATCCCCCGCAATTTGCTCCGTCGGTCCATCTGCTCATTCCGCGCCATATTATGCATGCCATGCCATGTCATGCCATGCAAGTGATCTGGGTGTAACCGTGTTCGCCACGCAAGCAGGCAGGCAAGCCGGCCGGCGAGGCCGGTGGCGGCGGTGAGTGGATCTTGGGAGTGGGGAATCTAGTGGTGGTGGTGGTGGGCGGATGGGCTGGCGAACTAGATTCGTCGATAGAGGGAGGGTCAGTTGGTCTATGAGGGTTTAATGGGAGGAATAGTGTAGGATTGGAGGAGCAGTTTTCCGCGGGTGTGTTTGCCGGATGGGGAGTCGGGGAGTTCTCCGATGGTTGGAGTGGGTGAGTGGATGTATTGGACGGATGGAGTCATGTCTTGTCACTCGGTGGGGTTGGGGCTATGTGGAGTGCATCAGGAGGGGAGGAGGAAGGATCATGTGGGGTGGTTTTGGATTGGGTGATGGGAGGTAGAATAGGGCAGGGTGGAGTAGTGTTTTGTTTGTTTGTTGGTTGGTTGGGGGCGTTGCGTGGTGGGATGGTACTCTATCGTACTCTTTTGACCAAGTATGGAGGGATAATGGGAGGAAGGGATGAAGGAAGGATTTGGGTATTCGTTAGTTAGTTTGGCTCGGTAGAGCTTCCGGGCATAGGTCATTCTCACCCTCCTTCTTCCCCTTCCGTGCTAATAACTACCCTGTGGCACTCGAGCATTGGCTAAAGCATTTCTCGACTGGTCCCCGTGCCGTGACTACTATCTGCTCTTGAGGGGCTAATGTGTCCACGACACGGGGCTAAGGTGCCGAACTCTCCCGACCTTGTTCCTTCAGGCAGCCAAGGAAACAGTACTGTACATACTCGTAATGTCCTGACGTTTGTGAACACAGCTGCTATTTCATGCGACCAAAATCCTGAGGCTCCGACTGATTTTTCGTCCAATGCAATAGCTGGGTTCACGAACGTCGGGAAAATATGAGCACCGCACACTCCTTCCTGTTCTATCAGCCCAGATACCAAACCTTCAACTTCACCCACCGGGATAGCCTTGGCATCCTGGGCTGGTGGGGTACCCTGGTATTATACGAAGCGATCTAACTACTCGGCCACTGGGGCGGAGTGTATACAATAAACAAACGATAAATTTTTATATATAGACAAATAACTCGGGCCTTTGTTTGCGGCCTGGAAGCTTTCATGGAAGGCCTATTGAAGATGTACAGCCTTTGCTAGACAAGCTCGTGGGGAGGTTGGAAGAACTGGTAAGTTGATGGGAAATAAACATGCCAGTGGTGCCAGCCAGAGCAGGAATATCCATAGTGCACGGCGCACAGCTGGCCGAGGCATTCCCAGGGTTTAAAGGAGGCAGGAACTATTGGCTTTTTTATTTTTATTTTTAAGACTTTCGACCTCTCTCGCTTGACCTGCAGTACCTATCGGGATCCCTCGCTATCACCAGATGGTCCGAAGGAAGAAAGGAAGGGGGATCGTAGTCTGGTTAGATGAGCTAACCAGATCCATATGATGCTCTTGATTCTGTATGAATCGTGGGGTAGAATAAGACTCCATCAACGTGTATATGCCAAGAACATCAGACGAAGACAAAGACATTGGAATTCCTGGAATGTTGTAGGGGAGAACGATCTATTCCGGTAGCGAGAACCACCCATTGGGAGGAGGGAGGAAGGAAGGGTGCCAAGCAAATTGTCTACAAATTGTCTACGGTAATTCTAGTAGGCAATTTCGTAACATATACATATCGAAGCTGTGGGATAGCGATGAATTGACTGAGGGCTCTTATTGGGGCAGTTTCCCCGGCTTAATGAGTGCTATTGACTGCAGAGATTCTTAGCTATATAGTAGGAAATTGAACGGGCCCGCAGGCCCAAATGGGTGGTTGATATGCGATTGAAAACTGCACCTCTTCTCGCATTATTTAAGGTTAAGTTTCTATCACCATCGGTAGATAGACCGATGAGATTGCCTCCTACTAGTACATCATTCTCATTGAGAGTAAATAGGGACCAAAGGTGGCAGATCTTGTTGTGGCGATAACATGAGTATTGTGTGAGGACAAAATTGGCCGAATATCTGCGAGGAGGATAATATCCAGTTATGACAACACAACTCCCCCACCAACCTTAGCACAGCGGTAACGTAGATAATAATAAAAAAGACTATTAAATTTTGGCCTAACTGCAGAGAATAGGAGACCTAGTATCTTAAACAAACAGAGGTTAACCTGGCGGTTTAGTTTTGGTCAAGCTAGATCAGTTTCTTTAGGTGCTGGGGAGTATTGGCGCAATGCATACTTTGTGTTCGGTTAATTTTGTCCACGCACAATATTAGCAGTAAGTTATGCGAGTAATCACTAGGACCTAACTTCTCATAATCCTATTGGGCACGCTAAAGTCCAAATGCCAATGCTGGTATGACACTCTACGCTACTTATATGAGTTCCAAGGTCCACATTGAGCACAACGGGGTCTCTGTTCCACAGAGTTGGGGGCTACCAGGTTACACAATCTCCGGGAATCTTGTCACTGTTTGTACGGGGTAGCAGGGTTGGGAGGCAAAATGCTTTTGATATGATATTAAATATATCTGTGACCTTAACTTAGCTATATTAGGGGGTTGGGCGGGCCAAACCCAGAACAATAGTCGATTGCGGCTGTCCAAAGTTGGGCTATAAAGTACGGGTATATGCACATATAGAGAGAGAAAGTTGATGTCGCTGTAGCTGTACTATGGTAGTATCATACAGACGATAAGGGTGGTTCATGCTGGGCGGTACTTGACCATTCATAAAGTATTCGGATGCCTTGGCGCCAAGGCATACCAAATATCCGGTCTTGGCATCCGAATATTTTATGAATGGTCAAGTACTGTGCCACCGTCGCAATGAAACCTCCCTATTTGGGCAATACAAGTACGCAAGGTTAAGCAAGTGTCCCCCTTTTCTCCTACTTTCACGAGTTTCATCAACACCCCCAACTACGGAATCTCTGTCCTTAGCGGCGTTAGAAGCAACGAAAGGAAGGAAAATGTCAAGGTCATTCGCAGATAACGTCAACTCTTTCAATGTGTTGAATGTATCGAATGTGTCGAATGTGTCGAATATATCGAATTTGAATGTGTCTAATCACTATGCCACCGCCGAGGACCGGTCTGAAATCCTAACATGGCTCTCTCCACTGGAGCCCCGTATCCGACATCAAGACCTTCGAACCCGCCGGGCCGGCAACATCGGAGAATGGCTGCTACAAACAGATGAATTTCAAAGGTGGTGCAATGGTTCTCAACAGGTGGGGTCGGAGCATGCGGCTTTATTCTGCTGCGGCGGTCCGGCTGTCGGCAAGACCTACCTCAGGTGAGAGATAGCCCTCGGAGCAACACAAAGGATTCTGGTGCTAATGAGCAGCAATACCAGTTCGCTCGTGGTAGACAGGCTATGCGACAAGGCCAAATCGCAGAACACCGCTGTTGCGTGTTTCTATGTTGATTTCGCGTCGCGGGAGGAGCAGTCTCCCACAAACATGCTAGGTTCACTACTAAAGCAAATCGTCGGTGGATTGGAAAAGATCCCCGATGAAATAAGGGAGACATTCCAGGATTACAAAAAGATTATTGGTGGAAGGGGATTACGAGTCCCCGAAATTGTGGAGATGCTGCAGACTGTCACATCTTTACACCCAACATTTATATGTGTTGATGCTCTAGATGAATGCGTGGAAAGGCATCGACCTGAGGTTTTAGATTCTTTGAGACAAATCGTTGAGAAGTCCCCAAACACACGAATCTTCCTTACCGGAAGACGACACATCCGTGGGGAGATTGACAAGCATCTTGGTGGGAGAGCGGAAATTTTGTTCATAAAACCCAACTATGACGATATCGTGGGATATATCCAGATGAGATTGAATAAGGATACATCTCTAAGCGCGACGGATAGTGGGCTTGAGGCCGAAATCATCAAAAGCATTACCGAGAATATTCCCGAAACGTGAGTGAGCGCCATGAGGGAAAATCCATTTTAGATTCACCACTAATGGATGCGTCTAGGTTCCTACTGATTTCCCTAACCATGGATGCTATTCTGGGGGAAACCACGGCATATGGCAGACGACAAAAACTGGGGACAGTGACAGAGGGCTTGGATTTGAATGGTGTTTATAGCGCGACTCTAGAACGGGTGAAGGAACAAGGTGGAGAGAAAACCAGGCTTGGGATGGCAGCGCTGATGTGGATCTCGCATTCGGAGAGATTACTACAGCTCGGTGAGCTTTCCCACGCCCTAGCAGTGGAGATAGGGTCTCGGGATCTCGACCCTGAAAGGATTCCTTCGGTGGAGACATTGTTAAGCTGTTGCTTGGGGCTTATCGTCATCGATAGGGAGGCTTCAACTATCCGCTTGATTCACTTCACCCTCCAGGAGTACCTTTACACCTATCCCAACCTTTTTGGCCCGACTCACTCGATGATGGCGGAAACCTGCCTCACATACCTTAACTTCCAGGCCATCAGGGGAATTTCGTCTACGCTCGCTCTACCTGAGTCAACCCCCTTCCTCAAATATTCATCTCTATATTGGGGCGCCCATGCCAGGAGAGAGACTACAAATGATGTGGCATCACTTGCACTCCAGCTTTTCAGTCAAATTGAAAGTCATATATCAACTAGACTACTCCTAGCGGATCTCATATCGAGGACCGGTCGGTATACTCGTGATATCCCCATTAACGGTCCCCTAATCGGGTTTACCGGATTGCATTGCGCATCAGCTTTTGGCATTACCGAAATCGCAACAGCTCTTATAGACCAGCCGAATTGTGATCTCGGAAAAAGGGATTTTCTGGGTATTACACCACTCATATGGGCTGCCATATGTGGACATGAGGGGGTAGCAAAGCTGCTATTACAACGGCGGACCGTCAACCCTGACAAGCCAGACAGATACTTCCGCCGAACAGCACTAGCATGCTTCTGGTAAAGGGCATGAGGGAATTGCGAGGCTACTTCTTTGCCGGGCATCCGCCAGGCCCGATGGCACAAATGGCTGGTGGCATATGATGCCCCAAGTGATGAATATAGTCCGGGGAAAGAGACACATCAACCCCAACAGGCCAGACAAATATGGTCAAACACCAATATTGTTGGCTGCTGCTGAGGGCCATGAAGGGGTGGTGCAGCTATTAATGGGAAGGAAGGATGTCAAAGCCGATGCGGCGGACGGATATGGTTGTACCCCTCTGTATTGTGCCTCTAGTGGGGGGCATTCGGGGGTAGTGAAATTGCTATTGGAACGAGAAGATGTCAACATTAATAGGGCGGACAAAAATGGTCAAACACCTCTCCTATCGGCTGTGGAAAGTGGGTCTACAAGAGCGGTAGGACTACTGTTGGAACGGAAAGATATCGACCCCAACACACACGGCAATCCCGATCGGACGCCACTCTTGCTGGCTTCCATGAGGGGACACGATGGAGTAGTGAAGCTACTGTTAGGACGGAAAGATGTCAACCCCGATATGCCTGACAACGGTGGCCGGGCACCCCTCTCGTGGGCAGCTGGGATGGGGCGTGATGGAGTGGTGGAGCTACTATTGGGACGGGAGAATGTTAACCCTGATAGGCCGGACAGTGATGGCCGAACACCGCTCTCATGGGCAGCCGGGGAGGGCGGTGAGAGGGCGGTGGAGCTACTGTTGAGGCGGGGAGACGTCAACCCCGATATGCCTGACAATCGTGGCCGAACACCGCTCTCGTGGGCTGCCGAGTATGGGCATGTGAGAGTGGTGAAGCTACTGTTGGGAAGGGAAAAAATCAGCCCCGATATGCCTGACAATCGTGGCCAAACACCGCTTTCATGGGCTGCCGTGTATGGGCATAAGAGAGTGGTGAAGCTACTGTTGGGAAGGGATGACGTCGACCCTAATAGGCCGGACAGTGATGGTCGAACGCCGCCCTCATGGGCAGCCGGGATGGGGAGTGATGAAGTTATGATACTACTGTTGGGACGGAGAGACGTTAACCCCGATATGCCTGACAACTATGGACAAACACCGCTCTCGTGGGCTGCCGAGTCTGGGCATGAGAGAGTGGTGAAGCTACTGTTGGGAAGGGAAGACGTCAACCCCAACATGCCTTCCAACACTGGCCGAACGCCGCTCTCATGGGCAGCCAGGCGGGGACGTTATGGAGTGGTGATGCTGCTGCTGGGACGAAAAGACGTCAACCCCAATATGTCTGACCATCATGACCGAACACCGCTTTTGTGGGCTGCCGAGTATGGGCGTGAGAGAGTGGTGAAGCTACTGTTGGGAAGGGGAGACGTCAACCCTAATATCCCTGACAACGTCGGTCGGACGCCGCTCTCAGTAGCTTCCAAGAATCGGCACGAGAGTGTGGTGAAGCTGCTGCGAGCCCGCAGATCTATAAATCCTAAGTTCCAGTGTTCCCAACGGACTAGGCCGCTCATGGGCCCGCCTATAAGCCGTGAGCCAGGCCACTCCGGAAATGGCATAGGTCGATATAGCCCGAATTCGAGCAGCCTGCGAAAGCCTATAGGCCCGGTGATTTGCATTGGGAGCAGATCGCTTTAAGGGCATCTTGATTCCCCCACCTCTTTCAACTTCCGTGTCCCCGATTTTTTTTCTACAATTAATTTAATTAATTAACTACTGTATCGCTAGTATTTTTGCTAATAAAGCGAAATTGTTCTTGTATTTTCAATGCTATTTAGTAATCGGAGAGCATTAATTGTGAATTTTTGCCGTGGACACTGCATTGTGGCTCGCTAAGGGTAGGCCGGCCTATCAGGTAGCTGGTATGATACTAAGTCTATACGGCCTATAGGCGGGCCCGGCCAGGCTCAAGCCTTACAGACAAGGCCAGACCCCAGAGAATTCCCATAGGCCAGTACAGGTATACAATTCTTGTTATAGCAAAAACTTCCATCAAAGATTGGTTGTCAACGATCCCTTTCTTCTATCAAATCAGTTTCACAAAGTAAAACTATAGATCTATTTATATTTTTGAATAACTAGAAATTTGGAGAGATTCCATACTGGCTTTCAAGTATTTTACGAATTAGTACGAGATCAACATTATCAAAGAAACCTTTCATATCAAACTCATAAATGTAGTTATATTTGAAAATATTTCTTTTCAGACTGTATGGACTCCGCGTCCGGGAAAGTATCCATGCTGTGTACCTTGTCTATTCCTACGCATAAGAACGAGAAAATTATTTAACATATGTAAATAAATTCTTCAAGAATAGCTTGGTACTACTCCAAGTGGTCTCTTTTTCCATTTGCTTTGTCGATATAAACTCTTTTAGAGATTATGTTAGAGGATAAATTTTCACACTTGAAATTAACTTGTCTAACTATTTTACTTATCTTCGACACTGAATGGAATTTATATCAATCAGGAATAGTCTACGTTTTATTTCCCCTCATTTCCTTCCTTCTGCATCAATACGTCGTTAAGGTCTAGTTTAGTCTCCGTTTCCTACTCATAGATTCCGACTTCTTTTTTCTTTTCCCATTTTTCACTGTTCCTAAACTACCTTTTCTCCCTTGTGAGGAATACATACGTGCGCACATACATACACACAGTAATCTCCCCCAGCATCTCCTTGCCCGGCCAGCGGTTGTTATTTCGAGAATGAACAGCCCAACCCCACAATGTCAGTGTTCCTAACAAGCCCGGCCAAGGCAGACTCCGGAAGATAGCCTACTAGTAGGCCGATATAGACCGAATTCGAATCGGCCTACGAAAGCCTATCAGGCCTGATAGGCGCCTATAGGCCAGGAGATTAGCGTTGAGAACAGATCGCTTTAAGGGTATTCCAGCCTCCTCCCCTCTTTTGAGTTTATCGCCTTTGATTTTTTTCCACTTTACCTTCGGCTATTGCTTCTTAATAAATCACACAACAAGTGATTTAAACCAACTCAATAAAGTCTTAAAAATCTACCTCTAGGGCCACCAGCACAACCCCATCTTACCATCATTCCCTCCTATTTTGCCTCTTCAGCAGGAACTACTTTAAATCCCCAAGCCAATAAAGCGAAGCTGTTGTATTTTCAATGTTATTTCGTAAACTATTTACGGTCAATCCCCTGTATTGATATCATACCTTCGAAATAGTCACCATCCTACTGTGCACAGTTGATCCACCACAACAGCAGCTCTTTTTCCACAATCAATTCAATTAATTAATTCACTATCTCTAGTATCTTTTAGTGTTTTTTTCGCTAATAAAGCGAAATTGTTCCTTTATTTTTAATCATATTGGGTAATTAGGAGACATTTGCCGGGAATTTTGCTGTTGACACGGAGTGGCCCCTCGCTATGAGTGGGTCGGCTGAGGTCATATAGGCCGGCCTAGGCTATATAGGCCATGCCGGCCTATCAGGCAGCAGGGAAAAGCCTATAGCCAATAAGCGTGCCCAACCAAGCCAGGCCCGGGCTTAATCAAGCCGGCAGGCTCGGGCCAGGCTAGATCCGAGAGAATTTCGACAGGCCAGCCCGTTGGGAACACTGCACAATATCGTGATACTTACTGGTCGAGACTGGCTGGCTGGGTGGGTTGAGCTTAAGGTGGCCTGCCTGGCCGGATGGAGGGCGGCGGTCGCGCATATATTCCGACTTACCAACTCTACTCTACCAAATGCCCAGTGGAAAGTATTTGTGTCAGATCGGATCAGGAATTATAATGGGACATACTTTTAAGTTAAGCCTGACTTTTCCCGGAAAATAAAATAAAATTAATAATCGTCGAAAAAGGTGGATAGCGTTACAACTTCTAATTGAGAATATCCAAATGTGCAATGGGTACTGCGTTGGGCCCTTCCAAGCCATCCCTCACTCATTCGTTATCACAGAGACTGCAATTCCTCTCTATAGCTACAGACTTATTTCAAAGAATAAACAAATAAGTCAGGCCTTTGTCTGCGACCTGGCAGCTTTCGTCGAAGGCGTCCCCAGGGCGCGAGGTAGAAACCATTTACTTTTTTCTTCTTCCTTTTTTTTACATTTCGATCTCTTTCCTTCCTGCCTTTCGTTCCGCCCGACCTGCTTGTTGAGATCCCTCGCTGTCACTGGGCAGTGGGAGAAAGGGGGGGATGGTAGTCTCGTCAGATGAGCTAACTAGATTTATATCATGCCCTTACTTCTATAAGTCGTGCAATAGAAACAAGACTCCATCACTCGTAATACCAAAAACATCGGACAAAGACAAGCGCATTAGAATTTTCTCGGAATGTTGTGGGGGGAAAACGATCTATTCTGGTAGCGAGAACCATCCGTGGGGGGGGGGGGGAGGATGGAAGGATGATAGGATGGAAGGATGGAAGGGTGCGAAGGATGCGAAGCAAATTGGCTAGTTAGAGGGTAGGAAATTTCGTAACATATTTCGGAGATGATATTCGAAGCGAAAGAAGGTGTTTGCGACAGATATCCCGGACGTCGTTATCTACCTAATACAAACGAGTATGATAGCTGGGGGGAACATTTTTTATATTTTCAGCACAGTACAGTACTAGTACAGTGCTTGGGAATAGTAGGTCTAGTTCAGTTTTTCAGCGACTTTGCGAAATGCCTTATCTATTTTCCGGAGCTGTAGGACAGACAGTGATGGATTGACTGAGGGCTCTGATTGAGGTAGTTTTCTCAGCTTAGATAAATTTATTTTTGACCTTAACTCAGTATCGTATCATACCAAGAAGTTGGGTAGACAAATCCAAAGCGACAGTCCATTGCCACAGTCCAAAGTTGGGCCACAAAGTGAATGCACACACAGAAAGAGAGAGTTAATGTCGGTGTTATGTAAAGTACATTTCGGTTCGCAGAGTCTTCGCGGAATTAGAGATAACACTGTGGCGATGTCTTAGCGGCGAGGAAGGTACCAGGACGATGCTCTGCCAAACATTTACAGTTGCAATCTTTGGACTATGATGGGACCTTGGTTGCCGCCAAGACACTGTCAGAGTGTCCACTTGCCACCTTTCCGCGAAGTCTTTGCGAACAGAAGTGTAAGATAAGGGGATCATGACGGCCGATACTGCTTTGCGGTATTGTAACACCATCCCAAAGAAACCTCCCTGCTTGGGCGATGCGCAAGATTGGGCAACGGCCCCTCTTTTCTTCTACCTTCACAAGTTTCATCAACACCCCCAATTACGGAATCTGTCCTATTAGCGTTAGAAGCAACGAAAAGAAGGAAAATGTCAAGGTCATTCGCAGATAATATCAACTCTTTCAATGTGACGAATGTATCGAATGTGTTGAGTGTACCGGGTGTGTTGAATGTGCCGAACGGGTTGAATGTGTCTAATCACTATGCCGTCGCCGAGGACCGGTCCGAAATCCTAACATGGCTCTCTCCACTGGAGCCCCGTATCCGACATCAAGACCTTCGGACCCGCCGGGCCGATAACGTTGGGGAATGGCTGCTACAAACGGATGAATATCAAAGGTGGTGCAATGGTTCCCAGCAAGGGGGATCAGGGCATGCGGCTTTATTCTGCTGCGGCGGTCCGGCTGTCGGCAAGACCTACCTTAGGTGAGAGATAGCCCTCGGAGCAAAATTAAGGATTCTGGTGCTAATGAGCAGCAATACCAGTTCGCTCGTGGTAGACAGGCTATGCGACAAGGCCAAATCGCAGAACACCGCCGTTGCGTGTTTCTATGTTGATTTCGCGTCGCGGGAGGAGCAGTCTCCCACAAACATGCTAGGTTCACTACTAAAGCAAATCGTCGGTGGATTGGAAAAGATCCCGGATGAAATAAGGGAGACATTTCGGGATTACAAAAAGGTCATTGGTGGAAGGGGATTACGAGTCCCCGAAATTGTGGAGATGCTACAGACTGTCACATCTTTACAGCCAACATTTATATGTGTTGATGCTCTGGATGAGTGTGTGGAAAGGCATCGACCTGAGGTCTTAGATTCGCTGAGACAAATCCTTGAGAAGTCCCCAAACACACGAATATTCCTTACCGGAAGACGACACATCCGTGGGGAGATTGACAGGCGTCTTGGTGGGAGAGCGGAAATTTTGTTCATAAAACCCCACTATGATGATATGGTGGGATATATCCAAATGAGATTGAATAAGGATACATCTCTAGACGCGATGGATAGTGGGCTTGAGGCCGAAATCATAAAAAGCATAACCGGGAATATTCCCGAAACGTGAGTGGACATCGTGAGGGAAAAATCCATTTTAGATTTACCACTAATAGATGCATCCAGGTTCCTACTGATTTCCCTAACCATGGATGCTATCCTCGGGGAAGCCACGGCCTATGGCAGGCGACAAAGGCTGGGGACAGTGACAGAGGGCTTGGGTTTAAATAGTGTTTATAGCGCGACTCTAGAGCGGGTGAAGGAGCAAGGTGGGGAGAAAACTAGACTCGGGATGGCAGCGCTGATGTGGATCTCACATTCGGAGAGATTACTACAGCTCGACGAGCTTTCCCACGCCCTAGCAGTCGAGATAGGGTCTAAGGATCTCAACCCTGAAAGGATTCCCTCAGTGGAGACATTGTTAAGCTGCTGCCTGGGGCTTATCGTCATCGATAGAGAGGCTTCAACTATCCGCTTGATTCACTTCACCCTCCAGGAGTACCTTTACACCTACCCAAACCTCTTTGGCCCAACTCACTCGATAATGGCGGAAACCTGCCTGACATACCTCAACTTCCAGGCCGTCAAGGGCATTTCGTCCATGCTCCTCGCTCCGCTTGAGTCAACCCCGTTCCTCAAATATTCATCTCTATATTGGGGCGTCCATGCCAGGAGAGAGACTACAAATGATGTGGCATCACTTGCACTCCAGCTTTTCAGTCAAATTGAAAGTCATATATCAACTAGGCTACTTTTAGCGGATCTCATATCGAGGACTGGTCGATATAGTCGCGATATCCCCATTAACGGTCCCCTAATCGGGTTTACCGGACTGCATTGCACATCAGCTTTTGGAATTGCTGAAATCGCAACAGCTCTTATAGGCCAGCCAAATTGCGACCTCGACAAGAGGGATTTCCTGGGTATTACACCACTCATATGGGCTGCCATATGTGGCCATGAGGGGGTAGTACAGGTGCTGTTACAACGACAGACTATTAACCCCGATAAGCCAGATGGATACTTCCGCCGAACAGCACTAGCATGGGCATCTGGGAAGGGCCACGAGGGGATTGTGAGGCTACTTCTTAGCCGGGCATCCACCAGACCCGATGGCACAGATGGTTGGTGGGGTAAGATGCCCCAAGTGGTGAATATGGTCCGGGGAAAGAGACACATCAACCCCAACAGGTCAGACAAATATGGTCAAACGCCAATATTGTTGGCTGCTTCGGAGGGCCATGAAGGGGTGGTGCAGCTATTATTAGGAAGAAAGGATGTCAAAGCCCACGCGGTAGACGGATATGGCTGTACGCCTCTATTGTGTGCTTCTAGTAGGGGGCATTCGGGGGTAGTGAAACTGCTATTGGAACACGAAGATGTCAACATCAATAGGGCGGACAAAAATGGTCAAACGCCACTTCTGTCGGCTGCAGAAAGTGGGTCTACAGGAGTGGTGGGACTACTGTTGGAACGGAAAGATATTAACCTCAACATGCACAGCAATGCCAATCGGATGCCACTCTTTCTGGCTTCCATGAGGGGGCACGATGGAGTAGTGGAGCTACTGTTGGGACTGGGAGATGTCAACCCCGATATTCCCGACAGCGGTGGCCGAACACCGCTCTCATGGGCTGCCGAGTATGGGAGTGAGAGTGTGGTGAAGCTACTGTTGGGGCGGGAAGACGTCAACCCCGATATGCGCGACAACGGTGGCCGAGCGCCGCTCTCGTGGGCAGCTAGGATCGGGCGTGGTGGTGTGGTAGAGCTCCTGTTGGGACGGGAGGACGTCAACTCTGATAGGCCGGATAGTGGTGGTCGAACGCCGCTCTCATGGGCTGCTGAGATGGGGCGTGATGGAGTGGTGGAGCTACTTTTGGGACGAGAGGACGTCAACCCTGATAGGCCGGACAGCAATGGTCGAACGCCGCTCTCATGGGCTGCCGAGATGGGGCGTGATAGAGTAGTAAAGCTACTGTTGGGTAGGGAAGACGTCAACCCCAATATGGCTAACAACAATGGCCGAACACCGCTCTTGTTAGCAGCTAGAATGGGGCGTGATAGAGTGGTGGAGCTACTGTTGGCAAGGGAAGATGTCAACCCCAATATAACTACCATCGGTGGCCGAACACCGCTCTCGTTGGCAGCCGTGATGGGGCATAATAGAGCGGTGGGACTACTGTTGGTAAGGGAAGACGTCAATCCCAATATGACCGACAACGGGGGCCAAACACCGCTCTCATGGGCTGCCCAGTATGGGCGTGAGAGTGCGACAAAGCTACTGTTGGGAAGGGAAGATGTCGACCCAAATATAGCTGACAACTATGGGCGAACACCGCTCTTCTTGGCTGCCGAGCGTGAGCATGAGACAGTCGTGGAGCTACTGTTGGAAAGGGAAGACGTCAACTCCGATATGCCTGACAACTCCGGTCGGACGCCACTCTCCGTAGCTTCCGAGAGTCGACACAAGAGAGTGGTGAAGCTACTGCAAGCCCGTAAATCTGCTAACCCCAACACAGCTCAACTCCAACAATCCAAAATATTTCCCATCATCCTCAAAAACCTCCATTAGCTGCTTCTTTGCATCCCATAGACACACCTTTATATATTACCGGCCGCTTCCCTATTCTAAAGACCACTTTCACCTCCATCCCCGGAGTGCAGAAAAATCCCATAGGCACTGCTGCTGCTGCTTCCCTTTCCTTTTCTCCCCTCCTAGATTCCCGATTTTACTCAGTACAGTACAACTCAGTACCGAGCACAGGCATACTATTCTTGTTCATAGTCACAGCAGCAATATTCAGTTTGTTATACTTATTCCTTATTTTCCTTCCCCCCGTACACCAATCTGGCACCCAAGTCCGGCTCAGTCTCCGTTCCCTACTCATTGATTCCGACTTTTTTCTTTTCTTTTTCCATTTTTCACTGTTCCTAAACTACTCTTCTCCCTTGCTAGAAATATATGGGTACGCACATACATACCAATAATCCCTCAGTATCCCTTTTCCCGACCAGCGATCGTTATTGAGGGAATGAGTAGGTCAACCCCCCAACCTCGTGATACCTACTTGTCGAGACTGGGTGGAGCTTAAGGTGGCCCAGCCGAATGGAGTGTGGCGGTCGCACCCATATTCCAACCTGACTTACCTACTCTACCAAATGCCTAGGGGAAAGTACACACCAGATCAGATCAGGAATTATAAAACATACTTTTAAGTTAAGCCCGAATCTCTTGGAAAGGGATAGACAAAGGTGGATAACGTTACACTCCTAATCGAGAATTATAGATGTGCAATGGCACTGCGCGGGCGCTTCTAAGCCATCCCTCACCCACTAACTTGCTATCCCAGAAACTGCGATTCCTCTCTCTAATTACTGCCTTATTCTAAAGAATCGACAAACACGTCACGCCTTTGTCTACAACCTGGAAGCTTTCATAGAAGGCATCCTCAGGGCTCGGGGTAGAAGTCTTTTCCTCTTTTTTTCCTTTTTTTATATACTTCGATCTCTTTCCTTCCTTCTCCCCATTCCATCCGACCTGCTTGTTGGGATCCCTCGCTGTCACCGGGCGGTTGGGGGGGAGGAGAAAGAAAGATGGTAGTCTGGTCTGGGCTAACTAGATTATATCGTACCCTTACTTCTGTATATGTCGTGCACTTGCAGTACTAGTAGAACAAGACTCCATCACGCGTATATACCAAAAAAAAACATCGGACAAAGACAAACACATTGAGTTCCCAGAATGTAAAGGGGAAACGATCTATTCTGGTAGCGAGAAGCATCCATCGGGGGGGAAGGAAGGGTGCGAAGAAAATGGGCTACTTAGAGAACGGGCAATTTCATAACATATTTCGCAGGTATGATATTCGAAGCGAAAAAGGGTATTTGGAACAGTTACCCTCAACATCATTACCCACCTAATAAAACTGAGTATGGTAGCGAGGGGGAAGATTTTATTTTCTTTCAGTAACAGTACAGCGCTTTGGAATAGTAGGTTTAGTTCGGATTTCTAACGACTTTGGGAAATACCTTATACCTTTTGGAGCCGTGGGATGGGCGATGATGGAACGACTAAGGGCTCATATTTGGGAAGTTTTCCCGGCTTAATGAGCACCAGCTTATTCACTATAGGTTCTTAGCAATAGATTTCTAGGAAGTTAAACAGGCAAGTAGGCCAAAACGGGTAGTTGATATGCAATTGAAAATCGCACCTCTTCCCGCATTATTGAAGGTTAATTTTCTATCCCCATTAGTGGGTAGACCGGTAAAATTGCCTCCAACCGGATATCGTTCTCATTCAGAACAGGGGCCAAAGGTAGCAGGTCTTGCTATGGGAGTAATAACCCGGATCCTGTTCCTCATAATCCTCCAAGACTGAACTACTACTATAATTTAGTGCATTTACCTAGTCCTGAAGTCCACGTGGAGCATAGCGGGCCCCCCCGTCCTGCAACGTTGGAGGTTACATAATCTCCCGGAATCCAGACACGGTTTATGTGGAGCAACAAAGTCGGAAGGTGAAATGTTTTTGATATTAGGGGGGTTTAGCCGGCCGTGCTATCAGCGTTGTGTGCTAAATTTTTGAGCTAGTTTCCAAGAAGATATGATAGTGGATGGCCTGGGTTTAGCCAACCTGTGCTAAATCAATTTTTCTCTTAGTTATGTAAGATGGTGGTTTTATCGTGGGGCGTGACTTGGAATCTAGTCTGGCTAACCTGTCTTGGTTGTTTGCTTATGGGGATACACGGAGCGGAACACTGTGCTAAGCAACACCGTTTAACACATCGTGCATCTTTTATCAAAACATAAACACCGAGACTAGTGGCGTTGCCACGGTGAATGGGCTGGTTGCCTCTGGCAACAGCACAATTATCTTTTAGCACGGCCGGCTAAACCCCCCTATTAGAGGGATTTCGGAGCACAAAGTTAGGGATCGCTATCGCTGTGACAACAGTGTTTACCATGGCAACAAGCGAACTTGAAAAATAGGGATTTCGGAGGTTCTGCAAGAGTTAGCTATGATGTTTGCTTGTTGCAACGTGGGTTAGGGCACGCTGCCAATGTTTACCTCACCAAAAAAATTCGGCATCTCCTAGCTTAGCTAATCGAACTTTAAGCGTAGGTGATCTCTTATGTGAGACCTGAGCCCTAACCTGTGACCCGTTGCCGTCGCAACAAGCTAGAACTAACCAACTTTCTTGCTCCGAAATCCCTCTACTCGAGTATTATATTGAATTTACCTGTGGCTTGAACTTAGTATCATATCATACTAAGAAATTGGGTAAACCAAATTTAAAGCAACAGGCCATTGCGACTGCCCAAAGTTAGGCCACAAAATACGAGCACATGCACGAATCCAAAGAGAAAGCCAAGGTCATTGTTCCCTAGTACTATGAAGCACAGGCGAAAAGAAGGGTTCATGTGCTACTGTGCTACCGTTGCAAATAAACCTCCCTATTTGGGCGATGCGCAAGGTTGGGCAAAAGTACCGTTTTTCTCCTATTTTCATGAGTATCATCAACACCCCCAACTACGGAATCTGTGCCCTTAGCGTTAGAAGCAACGAAAAGAAGGAAAATGTCAAGGTCATTTGCAGATAACATCAACTCTTTCAATGTGTCGAATGTGTCGAATATATCGAATTTGAATGTGTCTAATCAGTATACGGCCGCCGAGGACCGGTCCGAAATCCTAACATGGCTCTCTCCACTTGAGCCCCGTATCCGACATCAAGACCTTCGGACCCGCCGGGCCGATAACGTTGGGGAATGGCTGCTACAAACAGACGAATTTCGAAGGTGGTGCAATGGTCCTCAACAGGTGGGATCGGAGCATGCGGCTTTATTCTGCTGCGGCGGTCCGGCTGTCGGCAAGACCTACCTCAGGTGAGAGATAACCCTCGAAGCAAAATTGGGTATGCTGGTGCTAATGAGCAGCGATACCAGTTCGCTCGTGGTCGACAGGTTATGCGACAAGGCCAAATCGCAGAACACCGCCGTTGCGTGTTTCTATGTTGATTTCGCGTCGCGGGAGGAGCAGTCTCCCACAAACATGCTAGGTTCACTACTAAAGCAAATCGTCGGTGGATTGGAAAAGATCCCGGATGAAATAAGGGAGACATTTCGGGATTACAAAAAGGTGATTGGTGGAAGGGGACTACGAGTCCCCGAAATTGTGGAGATGCTCCAGACTGTCACATCTTTACAGCCAACATTTATATGTGTTGATGCTCTAGATGAGTGTGTGGAAAGGAATCGACCTGAGGTTTTAGATTCACTGAGACAAATCCTTGAGAAGTCCCCAAACACACGAATATTCCTGACCGGAAGACGACACATCCAAGGAGAGATTGACAAGCATCTTGGCGGGAGAGCGGAAATTTTGTTCATAAAACCCAACTATGACGATATCGTAGGATATATCCAGATGAGATTGAATAAGGATACATCTCTAAACGCGATGGATAGTGGGCTTGAGGCCGAAATCATCAAAAGCATTACCGAGAATATTCCCGAAACGTGAGTGAGCCCCATGAGGGAAAAATATTTTTTAAATTCACCACTAATAGATGCATCCAGGTTCCTACTAATTTCCCTAACCATGGATGCTATCCTCGGGGAAGCCACAGCCTATGGCAGGCGACAAAAACTGAGGGGGATGACAGAGGGCTTGGATTTGAATGATGTTTATGGCGCGACTCTAGATCGGGTGAAGGAGCAAGGAGGGGAGAAAACTAGGCTTGGGATGGCAGCGCTGATGTGGATCTCACATTCGGAGAGATTACTACAGCTCGACGAGCTTTCCCACGCCCTAGCAGTCGAGATAGGGTCTCGGGATCTCAACCCTGAAAGGATTCCCTCAGTAGAGACATTGTTAAGCTGCTGCCTGGGGCTTATCGTCATCGATAGGGAGGCTTCAACTATCCGCTTGATTCACTTTACCCTTCAGGAGTACCTTTACACCTACCCCAACCTTTTTGGTCTGACTCACTCCATAATGGCGGAGACTTGCTTGACATACCTCAACTTCCAGGCCATCAAGGACATTTCGTCCATGCTCCTCGCTCCGCTTGAGTCAACCCCGTTCCTCAAATATTCATCTCTATATTGGGGCACCCATGCCAGGAGAGAGGCTACACACAACGTGGCATCACTTGCACTCAAGCTTTTCAGCCAAATTGAAAGCCACATATCAATTAGGCTACTTTTAGTGGATCTCATATCAAAGACCGGTCGATATAGTCGCGATATCCCCATTAACGGTCCCCTAATCGGGTTTACCGGACTGCATTGCGCATCAGCTTTTGGAATTGCTGAAATCGCAGCAGCTCTTATGGACCAGCCAAGGTGCGATCTCGACAAGAGGGATTTCCTGGGCATTACACCACTCATATGGGCTGCCATATGTGGGCATGAGGGGGTAGCAAACCTGCTGTTACAACGACAGACTGTCAACCCCGATAAGCCAGATGGATACTTCCGCCGAACAGCACTAGCATGGGCAGCTGGGAAGGGGCACGAGGGTATTGTGAGACTACTTCTTTGTCGAGCATCCGCCAGACCCGATGGTTGGTGGGGTAAGATTCCCAAGGTGATGAACAGGGTCCGGGGAAGCAGACACACCAACCCCAACAGGCCAGACAAATATGGCCAAACGCCAATATCGCTGGCTGCTACGGACGGCCATGAAGGGGTGGTGCAGCTATTATTAGGAAGGAAGGATGTCAAAGCCGACGCGGCGGACGGATATGGCCGTTCGCCTCTATTATGTGCCTCTAGTGGGGGGCATTCGGGGGTAGTGAAACTGCTATTGGAACGAGAAGATGTCAACATTAATAGGGCGGACAAAAGTGGTCAAACGCCACTCCTATCGGCTGTGGAAAGTGGGTCTGCAAGAGCGGTAGGACTACTGTTGGAACGGAAAGATATTAACCTCAACATGCACGGTGATGCCGATCGGACGCCACTCTTTCTGGCTTCCATGAGGGGGCACGATGGAGTAGTGAAGCTACTGCTGGGGCTGGAAGATGTCAACCCCGATATTCCTGACAACAATGGCCGAACACCGCTCTCGTGGGCAGCTGGGATGGGACGTGGTGGAGTGGTGGAGCTATTATTGGGACGGGAGGACATCAGCCCTGATAGGCCGGACCGTGATGGCCGAACGCCGCTCTCATGGGCCGCGGGGCAGGGGCGTGATGGAGTGGTGAAGCTACTGTTGGGAAGGGAAGACGTCAATCCCAATATAGCTAGCAGCAATGGCCAAACATTGCTCTCGTCGGCTGCCGAGAACGGGCATGAGAGAGTGGTGAAGCAACTGTTAGGAAGGGGAGACGTCAACCCCAATATGGCTGACAACCATGGCCGAACGCTGCTCTCGTTGGCTGCCAAGAACGGGCATGAGAGAGTGGTGAAGCTGCTATTGGGAAGGGAAGATGTCAACCCCAATATGGCTGACAACGGTGGCCAAACACCGCTCTCGTTGGCTGCCGAGTATGGGCGTGAGAGTGTGGTGAGGCTACTGTTAGGAAGGGAAGACGTCAACCCTAATATGGTTGACAATCATGGCCAAACGCCGCTCTTGTGGGCTACCGAGAATGGGCGTGAGATTGTGGTGAGGCTACTGTTAGGAAAGGAAGATGTCAACCCCAATATGGCTGACAAAGGTGGCCAAACACCGCTCTGGCGGGCAGCCCTGCTGGGGCGTGATAGAGTGGTGAAGCTACTGTTAGGAAGGGAAGATGTCGACCCCAATATAGCTGACAACTATGGCCGAACACCGCTCTCGCTGGCTGCCAAGAATGGGCGTGAGAGTGTGGTGAAGCTACTGTTGGGAAGGGAAGACGTCGACCCCAATATGGCTGACGAATATGGCCAAACACCGCTCGTGTTAGCTGTCGAGTATGGGCGTGAGAGTGTAGTGAAGCTACTGTTAGGAAGGGAAGACGTCAACTCCAATATGGCTAGCAACAATGGCCAAACACCACTCTCGTGGGCAGTCCGGTGTGGGCGCGATGGAGTGGTGATGTTACTGCTAACACAGAAAGACGTCAACCCTGATACGCCTGACAATTTTGGCCAAACACCGCTCTGGTGGGCAGCCCAGCTGAGGCGTTATAGAGTGATGAAACTACTGTTAGGAAGGGAAGACGTTAACCCCGATACGCCCAACAACTATGGCCAAACACCGCTCTGGCGGGCTGCCGAGCTTGGGCATGAGGGAGTGGTGGAGCTATTGTTAGAAATGGAAGGCGTCAACCCCGATACTCCTAACAATGACGGTCGGACGCCACTCTCACTAGCTTCCAAGAATCGGCACAGGAGAGTTGTAAAGCTACTACAAGCCCGCAAATCTGCAAACCCCAACACAGCTTAACCCCAACAATCCAGAATATTCCCACCGTCCCCAAAACTACCATTAGCTGCCTCCCTTACATCTCCATAGACACACCTGTATATACCACCGGCCGCTTCCCACTGCTAAAAATAACTTTCATCTCCCTCCCCGAAGCGCAGTGCAGAACAATCCCTTAGACACCGCTACTCCTCCTTTCTTTCCCTCCCATTTCCTCCCTTTCCAGATCCCTGAGCCCATCCCCGCATAGTTTAGTGCCGAGCACAAGCATACTATTCCCCCCCATAGTCACAATAGGAATACCCAGTCTACGCTTTGGTTTTTATTTGTTTCCTTCCTTCTGTACACCAGCCCTACATTCAAGTTCAGCTTAGTCTCCATTCCCTACTCATAGATTCTAACTTCCCTTTCCTCTTTTTCCATTCTTCACTGCTCCTAAATTACTCTTGCCTCCCTTTCTAGAAATATATACGTACATATTATCATACATACACACAGTAATCTCCCCCAGTATCCCGTTGCCCAGCCATCGGTTGTTATTGCGGGAATCAACAGTTCGAACCCCCAAACCTTGTGATACTTACTCGCAGAGACTAGGCGGTGGGTGGAGCTTAAGGCGCCCTGGCCAAATGGAGTGCGGCGGCCGCGCGTATATTACAACTTACCCACTCCACTCCACCAAATCCCCAGGGGGAAGTATGTATACTAGCTCGGATCAGGAATTATAATAGGACATACTTTTAAGTTAAGCCTGACTTTTCCCGGAAAAGAAAATTAAAAAATCGTCAATAACAGTGGATAGAGTTACTACAACTCCTAATTGAGAATATCCAAATGTGAAATGGGTACTACATTGGGCGCTTCTCAGCTACCCTTCACTCACTCATTTGCTATCCTAGAAACTGCAATTCCTCTCTCTACCTACTTCCTTGTTCTAAAGAATAGATAAACAAGTCAGGCCGTCTACAACCTGGAAGCTTTCATACAAAGCATCCCCAGGGCTCAAGGTAAAACCCATTTCCTTTTTTCCTTGCACTTTTCCTGCACCCCGATCTCCTTCCTTCCTTCTTCCTGTTCCATCCGACCACCTTGCTCGGATCCCTCGCTGTCACGAGGCGGGGGGAGGAAGATGGTAATCTGGTCGAATGAGCTAACTAGATTTATATCATGCCCTTACTTCTGTATAACTCGTACACCTGCAATAGAATAGCACTCCATCACGCGTATATACCAAAAACACAGGATAAACACAAACACATTAGAATTCCCGGAATGTTGTAGGGGAAATGATCTATTCCGGTAGCGAGAACTACCCATCGGAGGGGGGGGGGGGAAGGAAGGGTGCGAAGAAAATTAGTTATAAAAAAATTAGAGAGCAAGCAATTTCGTAACATATTTCGCAAGTACGATATTCGAAGCGAAAAAGGGTGCATGGAACAGTTACCCCCCGACATCATTACCTACCTAATATAGCTGAGTACGATAGCGATGGGAGACGTTACAGTATAAATTAGCGCTTGGGAATAGTAGGTTTAGTTCAGTTTCCCAGAGATGTAAAATGCCTTATATACTTTTTGGAGCCGTAGGATGGACGATGATGGATTAACTAAGGGCTCTTTTTGGGGTAGTTTTCCCGGCTTAATGAGCAGTAGCCCGTTCACCATAGAGATTCTTAGCTATAGAGTTCTAGGAAGTTAAACAGGCCGGTAGGACAACGCGGGTAGTTAACATGTAATTGAAAACCACACCTCTTCTTCCCGCATTATTTAAGGTTAAGTTTCTATCCCCATTGGTGGGTAGACCGGTAAAACCGCCTCCGACCAGATATCGTTCTCATTGTGGGCAGGGACCAAATGTGGTACCGGTAGGTCTTGCTGTGGTTGTAACCTGAGCATTGGCGGTATGGGAGGAATAACTTGGATCTGGTTCCTCATAATCCTATTAAGCACACTAAAGCTGCAAGACCGAGCTGGTATCATTATAATTTAGCGCACTTGCATAAGTTCTGAAGTCCAAGTTGAGCATAGTGGGGCCCCTGTTCTGCAACAATGAGGGTTGCCAGGTTACACAATCTCCCGGAATCCGGTCACGGTTTAGGTGGAGTAACAAAGTCGGAAAGCGAAATGTTTTTGATATTATATTGAATTTACCTCTGACCTGAACTGAGTATCATACTAAGAGATTGGGTAAACTATGTCTAAAGCAACAGCCAATTACGACTGTCCAAAGTTGGACTACAAAATACTAGTACATGCACGCATCGAAAGAGAAAGTCAATATCGTTGTAATCTAGTACTATAAGCATCGTGATACAGGCGACAAGAAAGGTTCAAGTTGAGCGGTACTGTACTACCGTCGCAAATAAACCTCCCGATTTAGGCGATGCGCAGGGTTAGGCAACAGCCCCGCTTTTCTTCTACTTTCACGAGTTTCATCAACACCCCCAACTACGGAATCTGTGCCCTCAACGTTAGGAACAACAAAAAGAAGGAAAATGTCAAGGTCATTCGCAGATAACATCAACTCTTTCAATGTGTCGAATGTGTCGAATGTATCGAACTTAAATGTATCGAACTTGAATGTGTCGAACGTGTCGAACGTATCGAATGTGTCTAATCACTATACCGCCACCGAGGACCGGTCCGAAATCCTAACATGGCTCTCTCCACTTGAGCCCCGTATCCGACATCAAGACCTTCGAACCCGCCGGGCCGATAACGTCGGGGAATGGCTGCTACAAACGGACGAATTTCAAAAGTGGTGCAATGGTTCCCAGCAAGGGGGATCGGAGCATGCGGCTTTATTCTGCTGCGGCGGTCCGGCTGTCGGCAAGACCTACCTCAGGTGGGAGATAACCCTCAAAGCAAAATTGGGTATGCTGGTGCTAATGAGCAGCAATACCAGTTCGCTCGTGGTCGACAGGTTATGCGACAAGGCCAAAGAGCAGAACACTGCTGTTGCGTGCTTCTACGTTGATTTCGCCGCGCGGGAGGAGCAGTCTCCCACGAACATGCTAGGTTCACTGCTAAAGCAAATCGTCGGTGGATTGGAAAAGATCCCGGATGAAATAAAGGAGACATTCCAGGATTACAAAAAGGTGATTGGTGGAAGGGGACTACGAGTGCCCGAAATTGTGGAGATGCTGCAGACTGTCACATCTCTACAGCCAACATTTATATGTGTTGATGCTCTAGATGAGTGTGTGGAAAGGAATCGACCTGAGGTCTTAGATTCGCTGAGACAAATCCTTGAGAAGTCCTCAAACACACGAATATTCCTGACCGGAAGACGACACATCCAAGGGGAGATTGACAAGCATCTCGGTGGGAGAGCGGAAATTTTATTCATAAAACCCAACTATGACGATATCGTGGGATATATCCAGATGAGATTGAGTAAGGATACATCTCTAAACGCGATGGATAGTGGCCTAGAGGCCGAAATCATCAAAAGCATTACCAAGAATACTCCCGAAACGTAAGTTGGCGTCATGAGGGAAAAATCCATTTTAAATTCACCACTAATAGGTGCGTCTAGGTTCCTACTGATTTCCCTAACCATGGATGCTATCCTCGGGGAAGCCACAGCCTATGGCAGGCGACAAAAGCTGGGGGCAATGACAGAGGGCTTGGACTTGAATGGTGTTTATGGCGCGACTCTGGAACGGGTAAAGAGGCAAGGTGGAGAGAAAACCAGGCTCGGGATGGCAGCGCTGATGTGGATCTCACATTCGGAGAGACTACTACAGCTCGATGAGCTTTCCCACGCCCTAGCAGTCGAGATAGGGTCTAAGGATCTCAACCGTAAAAGGATTCCTTCGGTGGAGACACTGCTGAGCTGCTGCTTGGGGCTTATCGTCATCGATAGAGAGGCTTCAACTATCCGCTTGATTCACTTTACCCTTCAGGAGTACCTTTACACCTACCCCAACCTTTTTAGCCCAACTCACTCGATAATGGCGGAAACCTGCCTGACATACCTCAACTTCCAGGCCATCAAGGACATTTCGTCCATGCTCCTCGCTCCGCCTGAGTCAACACCCTTCCTCAGATATTCTTCTCTATATTGGGGCGCCCATGCCAGGAGGGAGGCTACAAACGAAGTGGCATCACTTGCACTCAAGCTTTTCAGTCAAATTGAAAGCCATATATCAAGTAAGCTACTTCTCGTGGATCTCATATCGAGGACCGGTCGATATAGTCGCGATATCCCCATTAACGGTCCCCTAATCGGATTTACTGGAGTGCATTGCGCATCAGCTTTTGGTCTTGCTGAAATCACAACAGCTCTTATGGATCAGCCAAATCATGATCTCGACAAAAGGGATTTTCTGGGTATTACACCACTCATATGGGCTGCCATATGTGGGCATGAGGGAGTAGCAAAGCTGCTGTTACAACGGCAGACGATCAACCCCGATAAGCCAGATGGATACTTCCGCCGAACAGCACTGGCATGGGCAGCTGGGAAGGGGCACGAGGGGATTGTGAGGCTACTTCTTTGCCGGGCATCCGCCAGACCCGATGGCACAGATGGTTGGTGGGGTAAGGTTCCCAAGGTGATGAACAGGGTCCGGGGAAGCAGACACACCAACCCCAACAGGCCAGACAAATATGGCCAAACGCCAATATCGCTGGCTGCTACGGAGGGCCATGAAGGGGTGGTGCAGCTATTATTAGGAAGGAAGGATGTCAAAGCTGACACGGCGGACGGATATGGCCGTTCGCCTCTATTATGTGCCTCTAGTGGGGGGCATTCGGGGGTGGTGGAACTGCTATTGGAACGAGAAGATATCAACATTAATAGGGCGGACAAAAATGGCCAAACGCCACTCCTATCGGCTGTGGAAAGTGGGTCTGCAAGAGCGGTAGGACTACTGCTGGAACGGAAAGATATTAGCCTCAACACGCACGGCGACCCCGACCGGACGCCACTCTTTCTGGCTTCCATGAGGGGGCACGATGGAGTAGTGAAGCTACTGTTGGAACTGGAAGGTGTCAACCCCGATATTCCTGACAACGATGGCCGAACACCGCTCTCGTGGGCAGCTGGGATGGGACGTGGTAGAGTGGTGGAGCTACTATTGGGACGGGAGGACATCAGCCCTGATAGGCCGGACCGTGATGGCCGAACGCCGCTCTCATGGGCCGCGGGGCAGGGGCGTGATGGAGTGGTGAAGCTACTGTTGGGAAGGGAAGACGTCAACCCCAATATGGCTAGCAACCATGGCCAAACACTGCTCTCGTTGGCTGCCGAGAACGGGCATGAGAGAGTGGTGAAGCTACTATTAGGAAGGGGAGATGTCAACCACATTATGGCTGACAACGATGGCCGAACACCGCTCTCGTTAGCTGCCAAGAACGGGCATGAGAGTGTGGTGAAGCTATTATTAGGAAAGGAAGATGTCGACCCTAATATGGCTGACAACGGTGGCCGAACGCCGCTCTCGTTGGCTGCCGAGCATGGGCGTGGGAGTGTGGTGAAGCTACTGTTAGGAAGGGAAGATGTCAACCCCAATATGGCTGACAACGGTGGCCGAACACCGCTCTCGTGGGCAGCCGAGTATGGGCGTGAGAGTGTTGTGAAGCTACTGTTAGGAAGGGAAGGTGTTAACCCCAATATGGCCGACAACATTGGCCAAACACCGCTCTCGCGGGCAGCCTGGCGGGGGTATGATGCAGTGGTAAAGCTACTGCTAGGAAGGGAGGGTGTTAACCCCAATATGGCCGACAACATTGGCCAAACACCGCTCTCGCGGGCAGCCTGGCGGGGGTATGATGCAGTGGTAAAGCTACTGCTAGGAAGGGAGGATGTCAACCCCGATATGGCTGACAACGGTGGCCAAACACCGCTCTCGTGGGCTGCCGAGAACGGGCGTGAGAGTGTGGTGAAGTTACTATTGGGAAGGGAAGTCGTCAACCCCAATATGCCTGACGATCGTGGCCGAACACCACTCTTGTGTGCTGCCCTGTATGGGCATGAGAGGGTGGTGAAGCTACTGTTGGAAAGGGAAGACGTCAACCCCGATACTCCTGACAACTCCGGTCGGACGCCACTCTCAGTAGCTTCCCAGGATCGGCACAAGGGAGCTGTAAAGCTATTGCAAGCCCGCAAATCTGCAAACCCCAACACAGCTTAACCCCAACAATCCAGAATACTCCCATCGTCCCCAAAAACCGCCATTAGCTACTTCCCTTGCATCTCCATAAACACACCCGTATATACTACCGGCCCCTTCCCACCGCCAAAGATCACTTTCACCTCCCTCCCCGAAGCGCAGAACAATCCCGTAGACACTGCTGCCCCTCTTTCCCTTTCCTTTCCTCCCTTTCCATATTCCCGATCCCACCCCAGTACAGCACAGTTCATTCCCGAGCACAAGTATACTATTCCCGTCCATACTCATACTAAGAATATTCAGTCTACGTTTTATTCGTCTTTCATTTCCTTCCTTCTGCATACCAACCCTACATTCAAGTTCAGCTTAGTCCCCATTCCCTACTCATAGATTCCTACTTTTTCCTCTTTTTCCATCTTTCACTGTTCCTAAATTACTCTTCTCTCCCTTTTTCTAGAACCCATACGTACATATCATACATACACACAGTAATCTCCCCCAGTATCCCATTGCCCTCCCAGCCAGCGGTTGTTTTTTCCGGGAATGAACAGGTCAACCCTCCAACCGCGTGATACTTACCGAGACTGTGCAGTCGGAGCTTAATGTAACCTTCCTGGCCGAATGGAGTGCGGCAGTCAGGCGTATATTCCAACCCACCTGCCTACCCCCCCTACCAAATGCCCAGGGGAAAAAGTTACGTATGCAGATCAGACCAGGAATAAACACTATGATAAGAACACACAGTACTTTTTAGTTTAAGCCTAGTTAACCTTTTCCCAGAAAATAAAAATATTTATAAAAAAAATCGCCAATTAAAGGTGGATTGGCATTTTTTACTACAACTCCCAATTAAGGATAGATATCTAGATGTAGGTATGATTGATATATATACTGTGCCGGGCGCCTCCGGATCATTTGCTCATTCGCTATTCTAGAAACCTCGCAATCAAGATTTTTCATATTTTCCCTTCCTCTCTTTTCTCTTATCTATATATCTATATATCTACGGCTTCGTTCTAGAGGAGTAGAATAGATAGAAGATAGATAGGTAGGTAGGCAGGTAGGTCGCGTTGGGGTTATTCAGATTTCTGCGGTTGACTTACTTGCTTGCCCACTTACCTGTCTACTTACCTACTTACTTGCTCGTCCATACGAGGGAGGAAGGAAGGAAGGAAGGAAGGGAAAAGACGTGAAGGCATAAACTATCGTACAAATAGAATAAGTTACTGGCAAAAGTATGGTATGGTAAGACGTTGGAATATTGCACGATATTCGCCCCCCGGTGGTTCCAGATGGGAGTGGGAAGGGGAAGAGTATTGTGCCGTCTAGAGTGATGAGGTGGATGCGGTATTCCGAATCTCCAGCCGCGAAGGAAGGGGACGTGCTATCGCTAGAAGCGCACGTAACCATTCCACTATATTGGCTATATGGATACCAGAACCTTCAATACACGGCACTGACAATGCCTCATCAAAGGCGTCCACCACCACCACCACCACCACCTGCCACTAGGGTTCCAGGTATAACAGCCACGAACCCACCAACAACCATCCCGCCGAATACCTCCCACGCCCCGTCCCGAGTTTCTTTCATTCCTGATTTCCATCTTGGGAGGAAAAAGGCCGGAGAATCTCTACCATAACTCAAGGATCACCCTGCTCTCCATTCACCCTTCCCATGGTTCACCATCTTGTTATTTGAATAATATTATTACACCAGATTAGTCGAATCCCATCCGCCCCGCCTGCCCGTTTGGAACCCCTTCGCCATTTATCTTATGGTACATTACTCTAAGCCATGGACTTCCCTCACAGAAACCGCCCCCTCCCCCTCCCCCTCACAAACGAACAAACTGTTCGCACCAACCCGGCTTTCCCCACGAGTGAGAACCCATGTCCCGACCGCTTACCAATTCGGGCGTAAATTTACTTATTATCATACAAATGCCTCAGCCCTCCACACCACACCACAAAGAGGAAGAAAAATGCCCCCATCATAATCTATTCCACACTTCCTTCCCTGGCTGTTCGTCCATTCCAATGCTTTTGATCCACCCACTTCCCCGCACTTAATTTGTCCGCAAAGCTACCCCGCAAATGCTCTATCCCCCATAATACAAATCTACACCACTATCACCGATGAACAAAAGCCGCAACCAAGAATTCAATCACTTGCATCATACATCTCATTCCCATTCCATCGTCAAAAAAAAAAAGTGAAAAAAAACCTCTAAGTGTAACCAGGCGAAAAGGCAAGATCCAAAAAGAGAAGAGAAGGAAATAATAATGGTGGAAATGGATGAAGGGAGGAGCTAAATACAAGAATGCGAGGTTTGTAAGAAAAAAGCAGAGAAAAAAAACTCTGGTACGGAACTTGCATTAGCGATAATAGTTCGTTCCGAGTTGCTGTATGAAAGCTAACCCAAGAGAAGTGGAAAAGAAGAAAACAAGAGCGCCCGAGGGAGAGGGAAGGAAAAGGAGAAGTCAATCGTGGTAATTCGTAGTTTATAATGGCACTATCACCATAACAACATCTTCTTCCCTCTCCCACCCCCTCCTCCCCTCCTCAGCTCTCTCCCAAGAAAGGCACACCATTACCCCCCAAAAACCGCCTGCGCCTCTCTGCAATGCCCCGCATTCGGTCCCTCCGATCCGACACATACAAGACACGCATCTACAATATTGCTCAAACACCCTTCTGTCGCGCCGAGCACCCCCCATCCAATCGCACCAGCAATCATCCCGACAATATAGCCATACCCGCTCCCACCATTACTATCCCTCGCCGCAACCCACGCTCCGGTTCCCAAAGTCAATGCTGTCACGCCGCGAGTCGCGGTCAGGAGCATCTTGCTGAGTTTATATGCCGTGCGAGGGTGCTTTCCGCCAGCGCTGTAACCCGCGGTATCCACGAAGCGCATGTTTGCCACGGCCCGCGACGATTGGGTCAGTGGTTGGGAGTGGATGGCCCCGTATGTTAGGGTTAAAGGATTTGTTAGGGCCGCAACGGGGGAGGCAATAAAGTTGAAGCAGAACATGTGCAGGATGCCCGCAATACGGCGGGGGGCAATCATTAAGGGTAGGCGGACTAGTAGGGCAACTAGGGTTGAGAAGCAGATGGTTCCAAAGAGGGTTGTTGTCGAGTGATGGAGAGCTGCGGACATTATAGCCTTTGAAGAAGTTGTTGGGATTGCGTGTCTGTGGAAGTACCACTGGGAGACAGTTGCGGCGGATGTCGCCCTGAATGCTGGTTAGAATTTTGATTGACACCCGATCGAGGTACAAACTCACCTCTGAATCCCGGAAGTCACTCCCAGAGTCCACAGGTACATCAAGATGTAGTAAACTCCTAAGGCAGTGCTCTTGGTGTCCAAGGTCCACATAGGTTTTCCTATAAACAATCAGCACATAGGCAACTTTTCACAGCAATCTTCCCCAAACATACCTTTCAAAAGTGTATTTCCAATCCAGAAAACCCTAGTGAACATTCCCACCCAGATCCAAGTGAAAACACAAACGCCCACAAGGGTACCAAAGCTCAACAAGACCAACGCCGGGTTTTCCCCAAGAATTTTGCACGCCAGCTGGATAATCCCAACAGCCCTTCCCAATGCATTCCTCCCCTTGTAAGCAAAGTAGACCCAGAATCCGGCCATCAATGCGGGAAAAATGCTCCCCCATCGCATGGCCTTATCCTGCGGCCCGTTGCCACCCATCTTCCCCTTGTACGACATAATGAGTGGGTATAGACTCAATGCCGCCAGGACCACAGGCACCGATACCAATATCAGATATATCAGCGGTTTTACAAACGACCGAAGAAGATACATCCATACTAATGACACGGCGATAGCAAGGAAAGTATCCACAGCGAGAAGATGTATGGCCGAATGCAGTGTTCGGTAAACCGTGTCAAGGGGTAGCTTCGTCTCCTCCGTATGAAGCCATACAACAAACGATGTAGTAAACATACAGGCCATCAGCACCATGTAAAGGGTGCCCCATAAATGGTCGTGCGAGGGTGGTTCTAATGGTGGATGGGCAACTTGCTGTGGAATCTACCATGTTTATTGCGGTCAGCTTAAGCTAATCAACACTACTCTGTAGGCGAAAGAAAAACAGAATAAAGGGTTCCCGTACTATGCTCATATGGGGCCCTCGTTGATGAGGTGACGATAGCCTTGGCATAAAGCTATCCGCCTTAGTTGGCGCAGCAAAGGGTAGATTATTCGAAACCTGCGGTGGAGTCCTTCGAAACTGCTGGAAGGCCGGAGGATCATCATCCGGAGGCATCTCAATAGCGATATCATCCGGCGGACCCTGATCATCATCCTCGTCCGCTAACAGATGATGACCCTCAAACGCCCTATCGTCTTCCAACGATCGTACCATATCTTCAGGATCGATATTCTCAGGCATCATCCCTAACCGTACGCTATCATCCAAGCCGATATCAACCATCCTATCTTTCCCCTTCCCAGAACCCCTTTCCGTCCCATCGCTCAGTACCGAACTTGTTTGTGACGTCGACCCGACCAACGAAGAACCAGCAGACCTAGGTGCCCTCCACGAACTACGAATACCCCCAGACCCCGCTCCTAAAAGCCTGGCCTTCCCCCTTCCCTTGCCACGCCCTAGCTCCTGTGTGCTATCCCCGGAATACTCTCCTTCATCCTCGTCCTCTTCTCCTACGGTGGTATTCGTCGGAAGAGTGTAACCCCCAAAATGCCGTCGACTACTCTTCAGGGCATAGAAATCCTGGACCTCCTGTTCGTGCTCCGGGTCGTCGGGCAGATAATCGGCGGCCGAGTGAAACAGCGGGGCCGGGTTTGGGGGACCATTCAGTCTTCCTTCGCGTATAGCACTAACACGAGTCTGTGATTGAGCCAGAAAGCGGGAAGCATCTGTTTACGCCGAGCGTTAGCAGTGAAATGACAAAGAAACAGAAGAGGCTCAAGAAAACAAGAGAGAAAAGTATGACCCAAGTGTCTGGTTGTGATAAACCGAAGGCAGCTTTGTCAAGATAAGGGGTAGATAAGGTACTACATTCTGAAAACATGATGGAGACAGATGGATGGATGGACAACTAGTCCCTAACGGAAGCGGGTAGGGAAGCCAGAGATGGGTGGACGGTTGATGAACGAGGCTCGTGCGGGTACTTGTGAGTTGGGGCGATCAAGACGGAGGAGGGCGAAGGAAGGAAGCGACAGACGATAGATGACGAGTGGTAGCGATAATCTACTGTATGTACAAGAAGAGGCCTCCGGTGGAAGTTGTGGTTGTTACCGTATTGTGGTGATGGGGGCAAGAGTTGTGGGGGGGGAGTAGAAAAGTTGAAATGGGGCCCTGGTGATGGTGGCTAGCTAGCGAGTTGGAGTGGGAGTGGTACTAGTACAGTGGGCGAGTAAGTGAGCAGGCGACAGAGAATGCAAGGCCAGACGACTACTACGGTACAACCACACCGGCACTCATTCACCCACCAGCCTCTGGCCTCCAGCGGAGAAGGTCAGGATCTGCCGGCTCCGAAAGAGGTTGGACAGAGTGACTGAGTGACTAAGTGACTGGGCGACCGACGAGTGTTAATCGCTCCCCCCGACCAGAGGCAGGAGGACAAAGCAGTACCAGTAACTTTTTCCCACACAAACCCAAACTCAAAGTCCGAAAGTGAGCACGGGCGAACATAAAACCGGTCACTCTCCCCCAAAGGGAAAAAGAGAACACAAAAAACAGAGAACAGAAAGAGGCTGAGAAAAGAAAGAAACGGGCGAGTCTCTACGTGTGACACCTTGCCGCCGGCCAACATCTGGTGTGTGAAAAATACTGGCACCAAGTTAGCGGGGTCTGAGGTTGATCATCGGCCAAGCCAACGGCTGGAGCTTCCATAGTAAGTTCACACACAGCAGCTTGACTCAACCCAAAGACCTTTTGACTCAAGAGAAACAGAAGCCCGAAGGCAACAATACCGGTATCATATACATATAATCCAGCGTCAGCACCGGCATCTCCTCGATCCCATTTTCATCAGGGGACGCTTGGTTGTCCTTGCAGTGGATTGTGCTTGTATCTAGCATAAAGTGACTGCCTTTTTTTTTCTTTTCTTTGCTGGTCGGGTGGCTGTGTAACGATAGCTGTATCCCCCTGATACCTACTGCTAGATACCTGTGCAAGTATCACAATATTGTGTGCAAGTATTTCACTCCCCTGCATACCGGCATCGTGAACTGGCCCTGGCATCCCACCGCAGCAGGCAGGATGGTACTCCGTAACGAAATATTCAAAAATGGCTTTCTCGTCCCAACTCACTGATCAGGGGCAGGCTACCCAAAAACTCTTCCAAAGAATCTCCTCACGGAAAAACCTCGCTTGTACTTGTATGATGGCACAAGATAAGGTAGATACCGACTTGCTAAGCAATGATCCACATCGGCCCCCCTGCTTCAGCAAAGAGGTTTGAGTCAGACAGGGGGCAGAAAGGTGAAATAAATCTGCACCTTGGAAAAGCTCCACAGATCCCTCTTTCAGGCAATCGGCGGCGAGGGGATCGCTCACAGCCACAGCCCTAGGGCTCGCTTAGCTTGCTCCAGCTGCAGGGTTATCTTCACCCCCCTGTTCGAGCGGGCTAGTCTCAACCAGGCCGGAGATTCACTTTCTTTTCACACCAGGCCGCCAGGCCGCCAGGGTCTCGTGTGCCCTACTGTCTTTGTCAGGAAGGTGAGCCGCGGTCACCACATGTCACTCCGACTCAGTTGATTAGGATAACATCAGCTTGAAGAGCCTCGATGCGGTAGCCCGCCCGTGCCCTCCATTATGCGTACCCGAGTAGATTTCTGCCACAGCACTAACTCCTTACAAAACCGACGCTTGGTACAGCATGTAATTGACATCCACGAACGAAAATGCCACTGGGCCAATGGTTTCCCGTCCGGGATGCTCATTTGCCCAACGATTCCTATCAAAATTAGTTGTATCATGACAGCCATATCAACCAGCATTGCGGCTCTTTCCTACAATTAACCAACCAATAGCAAGCGTACGGCTACGGTGTCTTTTATCTGATCGAACCTGGGGTGCAGCATCACTAGTGCTCGCAAATCGTAGCCTAAAATTCACGACATTTAGCAGATCGTAGACATTCAGCACTCAACAAGACCCTGTACGATCGGATACCGCGATCCCGCTACGGCAAGGGTTTAACCGGTCGGTGCTGGCTTGGCGCCCAGCCCTGCTCAAAATCAGGCATTGGTTCACTATCCTGGTAGATTGTAGGAGATATCAATGGGAAACCTTAGGCTACCCCCTTGTCCCCTACCGTATTAGAAGGAATCGAGCGCAAGACAGAGCACGAGAAATACTACTCGCACCAGTGGCGGTATGCCAGTAAGGTATTTCGACTGCCGCAATGTCACATTCCTCCTTCCCCTTTCAAACATGCAGTCAAAATTCACCAGCCCACGGTACCTCAAGCTGTGTTATCCATAGGAACCCCAGCCCGCTTTAGGTATGCAAGGTATGGGCAAACCACAATATCACCTGCGTTGTTAGCTTCCACTTCCTCCTTGCTCTAAACACCTAGAAATCAGATATGATGTACCCCACAGAACCGGTAGCTTGAAACACCAGAAAAGTCATCCTTTACCTGAATATTCGTTTTGCCCAACTATTGTTCAGCATCCTTGGCTCTCGTATTCCAGATATGCGTTTCAGAGATAGTCAACTTGAACCTACTAGCCTACTGCTTATTCCCATCAAAAGAGAGGGGAATTGCATATTGAGTTGCTCATATTTCTATCGCCTGTTGTAGGTGCTCTGGAACCAAGCTGATACTGGGTTAGAGCTTATTGCAAAGGGAATTAACAGGTAAGTTTGAAGCATCTATTCCATGTTGTAGTCCTTGTTAAAGTAGTTGGAAAATTAACTTAGATGTCAATCAGCCCGGGACAGCTAACTGACCAGCTCTCTCTCTCTCTCTCTCGGAGAGGTAGATTTTCTACTGCCGGGTCATCCTATCTTCTCGGTTGTGTGGGCTGCTCTCCTCATACCGGTAGCTTAGCCTTTCCTCCAACCCTCTGTATCCTGTCGCTCACAGACTAAGTATTAGACTGATGGATAGATGGCCTCCCAGGCAACCCGGATGCTGATTTTATGAGGAAATGAGCGGCGATCAGCGCAGCTGCCACATCATATTCAAGTGCTGGTAGACCAGTGGGAAGTTTTTCACTTGGGTTTAGCCACTTGAGCCGCAGGGCGTCCAAGTGTTCAGGGGTTGTCTACGGTATCAACACGAGGGTATTGCTACAGCCATTGGAAGAGGCATGCTTGAAGTCTTCCCGAAAACCGGTTCCCACCCCAGGTTCACATAGGGGGTTTTATTAGGACTCTGATTCTGTTATAGAAATACATCCCGCTTGAGATTTTCTATGGCGGTCAGATATTCTGTTACCTCTCAACTCGGCTCTTGAACAATTCCCAGGGCCTACTTCTAGAGCGCTACGATCTCATACTATGGATATGGATGAATGGAAATGATGCCACCTTTACGTGATTCTCTATGATTGCTGGTTAACGGTTTTATAGGGGTCTGTGAGAACGGAGACTCTGAGGGCTATACTGCTAGCTACATAAAATTTAGATGACATTGTGATGATAGTATTTTTTTTCAGACCTCTCGATAGCCAAACCGTTGAAGAGCAAATCCCGAGCAGCATTAGTAGGAACATATCACTAGGGTTAGGGTCAACTGCCTCATTCCGGTTCCAGCCCTTTTAAGTTCAGTATCACAGCCTGTCATGCCTAGAACACAGGTTTAAACGGGGTCCCACCATCAATTAATCCAGGTCATGGAAATGTCACTTATGTATGAATCAACAAAAATATTATTCGCCTCGGGTTCCTCCCTCCAAAACCCTAAAAACGAGTGATGACTTTTGAGTGTTACACAAACTATGACGAACTAGTATGATACCGCGAGAGCTCCCCCAAACGGCCAGGTGTTTCCCCCGCCCCCGTGATTCAACCCGTAGCAACCACCGTTCCTGCCACGAACAGTCAGCCAGCGTCACCTACCTCCCTTTCCCTCTTTTCTCCGCCGTCGCCACCACAACCACCTCAGGACAAAAGCCTCGTCTTTCCCCCCCTTTTCTGGCTTTTATTAATCGAGATACAAGAAGACCGATTCACCAAACTCGACTATCTCTCGCCCAAACGAAGGAAGGAAAGGATCTGAGGAGAGGAGAAAACAATCTTGGTTGTCACAAAGATGCCGCAGCCATGGGACTATATTGCTGTAAGCCATGATGGAACGGTAGTCACTTGACTAGGGACATCACGCTGACAGGCCGGACGACAATACAGAAAGTGGTCAACATCGGCGACTCCGGGTGTGGAAAGAGCTCGGTACCTTTTCCTCCTCCCCCCACCCCACCCCACCCCATCCTGTCCATCCATCCATTTATCCGTCCGTGGGCGCAATCAAACTGACAAAGAGTAAAAGCTCACCATCCGCCTCTGCGAGGGCCGCTTCAACCCAACCCACGACGTAACCATCGGCGTAGAGTTCGGTAGCCGTATAATCCCCGTCGACGACAGCCCTACAGCGCAAAAGATAAAACTGCAAATCTGGGACACAGCGGGACAGGAGTCCTTCCGCGCGATAACCAAGTCCTACTTCCGCGGCGCAACGGGCGCACTGCTGGTGTACGACATCTCGCGGCGCGCGACGTTCACGCACGCTACAGAGTGGCTGGAGGAGCTGCGCGATGCCGCCGATACAAACATTTCCATCATCCTCGTCGGTAATAAGTGTGACCTTGGTGAAGATAAGCGTGAGGTCCCCGTCGAGGAGGCCAGGGCTTGGGCTGAGGGGAATGGGATCAAGGCGTTCGTGGAGACTAGTGCGATGACGGGTGAGGGCGTGGAGGAGGCGTTCGTGGATTGTGCGAGGGAGATTTATAAGAATATCAAGAGCGGGGTGTATGACTTGAATGATAAGAGTCATGGGATTAAGACGAATACGGCGAAGACTAGTCTGAGCATGGATGAACAGACCAAGGTTAGAGGCGGCTGCTGTTAATATTGCCTCCTCCTCCTGAGGACATTATGGATGCAACTGGTAGGCCGTCGAATTGACTTGGGTTGGGTATGCTCTTTTTTTCTTTTTCTTCTTTCTCTTTTCTCTTTTCTTTCATTATCACGATTATATTCTTGTGTGTGTTAGTTCTTCCTTCCCTCCCCTTCCCTTACTGCCCATTTTTTCTTTTCCTCCCCCTCTCTTATTCTACTTTCCTTGGCTGTAATGTAGTGGTGGGGTGAACTCGGTATTAATGGCGGGGCGTTTGCGTTTTCTTCCTTCCTTCCTTCCATTCTCTCGGGTTGATATGGGTTTGCTTGATGCCTCTTGGTCAGTTGATAGATCCGGGGTGGGTGGGGTTTGGTTGTAGATACAATGCGAAGTGCTTGATGCATGGTATTTTTATTTTATTTATAGTATTGGTTGGGGCGGATGTTTGCGTTGCTTATTGGTTTAATGTCTAGTATTATATTCTGAGGGACCTATCTGGAAAGGCGGTGCGGAGGCCTAAAGATTTAAATAGTGGTCATGGGTTCTCACTCGTCCGGGATTATTCTATGGGAGGATAAATAATATATTGTCTATTTATGTCTATAATGTAGCAATGGCGATGAATCCCTGACTAGAATTCACTGTGCACACTCCTCCCGTACCACCCCGCGGGCCCCTCCCTCCCCCCCATGCCCCCCCAAAGCCCAGTAAGAGTCTGCTCCGCGCCATCTTCCTCAGGCCAAACCACCTCAACCCCACCACCACTCCCACCACTCTTCCCCCCACCCTCCAGCATATCCCTCGCCGTTGCCCAAGAAAACCTCGCCATACCAACCTCCCAGCCAAAAACCGGGTCCATCCCCCTCTTCAGCCACCCCTTCGTCTTCTCGTCCCCCGGATACCCACTCCCAATCTCCTCGCCCTCCGGCATGAGCACCCCAATCGCCGCATCGCGCGTAACCTTCGCGCAGACACTAGCCGCCGACACGATCGGGTATATCGAGTCCGCCTTCTTCGAAACGGTGATGTCGATGTTCGGGAAGAGTTTCTGCAGCTTGGACTGGTAGGTGCTCGCAGTGCCAACCGTGTCTACGTAGATTTCCCGAATGTTGACGCCACTGGCGAGGACGGCTGAGATTAGGGCTGCTGTTGCGTCGAAGGCTTGCGCGTTTAGGTTGTAGGTGCTTGACGAGGTTGAGCGCAGCATGCCGGCGGAGATGTCCCGGGGTGAGAGGGCGATGGTGGACCAGCCGAGGTTGCGGTGTAGGGTTGTGTCTGGCGTGGTGAGGATTTGGAGGAGGTTGGTTCGGAGGGTGTGGGTTAGCTTCTTGGAGTCTGCGGGGGGTTGGTTAGTTGGTTGGTTTTGGATGCAGAGGAGGGGGGAAGGGGGACCGTCGAATTTGTGCTCTCGCAGCATGGGGTTGTCGCTTTTTAGACAATATGCTACTGCGTATACCATTGGGCCTAGGACGGGACCGCGGCCGGCTTCGTCTACGCCGAGGATTACCTCGCCTTTGGGGTCTTCCTGGATGGATTTGGGGATTGGGGAGTGGTAGGTGTATGTCTCCCCCTTGAGTATCTTTGTATTGTCTATTGAGGGGAGTATCTCTGCTGCTTCCTTTGCGGTCTCCCCCGCGGCTTCTATATCTGCATCCGAGAGTTCTTCAAGCGTTGGTTGGGAATCTTCTTCTGCCATTGTGGGTTGTTATTGTTGTTGTCGTCGTATGCTATGTTAATTACTTGTGAACTACCGGTATTATAATGGAAGAAAAGGCGCGTTATTTTATTGGCGTTCGTGCAAGAGGGCTGGTTGACTTGACTGGTGCTGGGCTGTAAGAAACCTTTGGGAAGACGCGTTTTGGCAGGGAGCGTATTTGCCAAGACATGGAGAAGCTACAGCTATGTCAACAACATTGAGGAAAAAAACAAAGACGGACCTCCAACCCGTTTTATGCTTCCGCCTGGAAAGTTCTCTTTTCCCGCATTCTTCTCTCCCCCTCTACCACCGCTACTACCAGAACCAGCGACTACTAACCAACTATTAACCAAAATAGCGTCACCCCCGCCAACTTTATTCGCTTTCAAGGAAATCGCCAGAATACAATCACCACCACGACTGCTGCCACAATGGCCCCAGGGTCCCCATCACAGCGCAAAGCGCGCGAAACCAACTTTACAGACATAGGCGTCGCGGGCCGGTGCGTTTTTCTCCCTCTTGAACGACAATTTACTTTGTCCTTTTCCTTTTTTTTTTTTACTGCTTCGCGTTTCCTGCGAAAAATGGGCTGACGGTTTATATCTCTTCGCGCAGAAAAACCGGCTTCATGGTTAAGGATACCGGTCAGAGGAATGCTTTCGGAATGGAGCATATGGATGCTTTCTTCTCGCCCGATCTTCCGGCGGCGCCGCCGAATATGCACCCGGGGGAGAAAGCGAAGGCGAATGGGGGCGAGAAGAGGGGTGAGGGTGAAAGGGTGACGGGGGTGACGGGGGATAAGACGATATCATCGGAGAGTATGGACATTGTTACTAGTAAATACACCCATTCACTCACACCCTCCCCATTGAGATTTGCCTACGACTTGGCAAATATTGCAACTAAGAGAGAAAGAAGAACGTTGGAAATTCACTTTATCTCTAATTTCCTCTTTCCTTCGTTCCCAACACGCTGTTTTCAACGTTGCTTTTCTACTCTCAGTTTGACAAGCTAGCTAACTATTCGTTCCCCCTCCACTCTAAAAAGGCAGCGCCCCACAACCACCTTCATCTTCGGTCTCCTCCGTCCGGAGACTAACCTCGCTCCCGCCTCGCGCAAGAAGTCCCAGAAGGACTAATCTCGGTACCCCCGCTCGAAGGGCCTCATCTGTGGGTTTCAGCTCTCCCGACAAACCCTCCCCGCTGCGCCCCGCGAATCGAAAACTTGATTTTGGCAGCGGCGGTTCTGCTGGGGACAAAGAGGCTCCTCCGCGCCTGAGCCAGCCAGCGAAGCGCGTTTCCATGTCACCTGTTAGGAAGGAGGTGCATAGGGCTCCGTCCTCGTCGTCTTCCGCTGCCGTCAAGGAAGTTGAGAAGAAGAAGGAGCCTGAGGTTGCGCGCGTTAAGCCTAAGACCAAGCAGAGAGGGGCCATGCCACAGGTCGTAGAAGAGACTGTTATTCGGGATTCTCAGCTGACGCCGCCGGTTGCTGCAGCCAAGAAGAAGAGGGGATTGCTGATGCAGGGTAAGAAATCGGTTTTGGTTGCTGAAGGGGGGAAGAAGAAGGCCTTTTCGCTGCAGGATGATGAGGGCACTGAGGGCGATGAGGACGAGGATGTGGAGATGAACGATGGGGGAATTGATAATGGTCTGGATAGTGCTGTGAATTTGGGGCGGCAGGAGGAGAGACATCCGATTGAGGAGGAAGTCTCGCAGATCCTGGAGGATGAGGACACGGTCATGACTGAGGATGTGCAAGTCGCGCCGGTTAAGAAGGGAAAGGGTAAAGCTAAGGAGGTGGCTAAGCAAAAAGCAGCTGCACCATTACCGGGGAAGAAAGCGAAACCTGTTCCTCCGGCGAAGAAGACTCAGGCTAAGGCGAAGGTCGATGGCAAAGCGGATGGCAAGGCACAAGCTCAAGATGAGGAGTCGGAGGGGTCGGAATCTGGGGGAGAAGAAGAAGTGGTTAAACCGGCCAAAGCAAAGGCCGCTGTTAGGGGTAAGGGCAAAGCTTTGGTGGTAGATTCTCAACCAGAAACGGCCCGGACATCCAGGGCAAAAGCTTCCACAAAGGCTAAGGGTAAAGCCGGGCCTCAGGTTGAAGAAATTTCGTCCGATTCCGAGCCGGAAGTGCAAGCACCCAGACCCCGGGCTGCTCCGAGAAGAAGGGGCCGAGCTAAAGCCGATGTTCAGGAGCCAGAACCTGAGTCAGAACAAGAGGAAGTTCAGGCACCTAAATCAAAAGCTGCTGCAAATGGTAAAGCAAAGCCTTCCGCTAAGGCCATCCAGCCCCAGCAAGATGGTAGTGGGGTAGAGGAAATCCCAGCACCCAAGTCCAAAGCTGCCACGAAAGGCAAAGGGAAAGGTAAAACCAACTCTACGGCCAAAGACACCGAGGACTCAGCAGCGTCATCATCAGCGAAAGCGAACTCTAGAGCTGGGGGAAAGGGCAAAACAAAAGCCACAGCACCTCCCAGCAAAGATGAAACTGAGGATGAACAATCAGAGGGAGAAAGTGATACTGCCCCTCCTCCCCCGCCGAAACCTAGGGCAGCTTCAAGGACCAAAGGTAGAGCCAAGGTAAAACCGGCCGGTGAGCCCGAAGCTGAGCCCGAGCCAGTATCTTCTTCCCAAAAGCCCAAGGCGAAACCCACTGCAAGGACCCGAGGCGCCGTAAAGTCTCGCTCGGAGCCTGAGCACGAAATTTCGGAGCCCTCACCTGCCCCAGCACCAATCGACGAAGAAGCAGGGGAGGGAGATGACGATGAGGCTGCTCAACCTGCGCGTAAGAAGGTCCGTCAATCGCCGAGGACCACTAAGCCAGCGGCTACAGCGGCTTCAAAAGGCAAGAGCAAGGCCGTTGCTGCGGGCGCCAAGAAACCCGCCGGCCAGGTATCCCGGCGACGGGACGTTTCGCAAGAACTTCCTGCTGCTACTGCTGCTAAACCATCCGCCTCCTCATCCTCTCAGCTGGCGCCCCGCCCCCGCGGCCAGCGCGTTATCCACGAACGGCCCACGGCAGAGCCGGACTCCATCACCAACGGCCGACCAACAAGGCACCGCATGAAGCCGTTAGAATTCTGGAAAGGCGAAAAAGTAGTCTACACACTAACCGACCCCTCCACCACTAGCACCACCGCCGCCGCCGCATCCTCAATCAAGCTCCCAGAAATCGCCGAAATTATCCGCGTGGAAAGCGACGAGGAGGAAAAAGAACGCGATCGGGAACGCAGGAAGAAGCGTGCTGCAGCAGCCCAATCCGCCGGCAACAAGCGCAAACGCACCCTAAAGCAAGAAGATGCGGAAGATGAAGAATTTGAAGAAGAGCCCTGGGAGTCACAAATCGTCGACGGCGAAGTCGGTGTTATCCGCGGCTACGTCAAGCCCTTCCCACCCGGCTCTGCCCCCGAGCAGTTGGAGGAAATGGAGCTAGCCTTCTCCCGCAACAGAATCGTGACGGTGGAAGTGGCGAACGGTGACTTCACATTTGTAAAGACGTGCACACAACCATTCTTCGGCACGGGCATGATCGAGATACCGCCCGGGGGTATCAAGCGTACGAAGAACAGCGGAAAGATGCACCTGGTGTTTTACCTACTCAAGGGGAAGGTCCAGGTTCACGTTGGCGAAACGATGTTTAGGGTTAGGAGTGGAGGGCAGTTTATGGTTCCTCGAGGTATTTTTATATATATATATAAAGAGTTCTGGTTTACGTGGTTTGGGCTAACAAAGGGGGGGGTATGATAGGTAATCTTTACAGTATCGAAAATCCATACGACGTCCAGGCCAAGATGTTTTTTGCCCAGGGGTGTGAGGTTGAGGTTGACGAGGAGGAGGAATAGTTGGTATACTGTAATAAGGAAGTTTGGGGAGGGGAATGCTTTATTATAGGGGTTTTCTTTTTCTTTCTTTCTTTTGATCAATGCTTGTATGGTATTTGTCCTTTTCTTTTACCTTTTCTTTTACCTTTTATTTTATTTTTTAAAAATACTGAGAGATGGAAAGAGGGGGAGGGTATGTAAACTATAACTAACATTCCAGAAATGCAATGAGTAGTTTTTTCTTTCTTTCTTTTTTTCCTCCACGTTTATCTTTTGGAATTAGTGAACGTGGTATATATCCTTCCCGCATTGTCCGCGTTCGGATCCCGTAGCATGCGTAGGATTATCCCAAGTATTTATTCTGCGAACTTGTACTGTAGTCCTCCCGGGCTGTCAGCCGGGGGGGATTAATAGTACTTACACCCCGCATATACGTGTGTAATTTGTGTGATATATATATACACAATTCTCGATCACTACTGCGCATTCCCGTTAGTATGATGTCTTCCGAGTGAGGGATTGTGACTAGTATTCCTTCCTTCCTTTCTTTCTTTCTATTAGGTAATTTATCATCAGTGCGTTATGAGCACCTGGATATATTTATCGTGTGCCGTTACGTCAGGTTTTGAAAGCTTCTCGGGAAATTCTCGAGATGCTGCGGATTACCCCAGCGGCATGCGAGTGCTGTGAGTATCATATTCGAATACGGGAACTATGTGCTTCCTTCTAGGATGTTGAGATTGCAAAGTGGGTGAGGGGGTAAAATAACTCACTACCAACTTAGCTCCTCTGTTGGTGCCGGGTGGGGGGAAGGAAAAAAATTCCCTTCATATTATTATCATCGAAGCTAACTTACCATTCAATAGCAGAGTATGTGGGAAACGACAGGGATTAAGAAATCTTACATTGCGGGGAATGGAGAAGACTGGGGGCCTTGGAACCTCTTGGCCGGGGTGCTGCGGGGGATCCGGTATGTACGGCATGGTGATATATATTGTGTAGAAATCTTGCTTCGGGTTATAATCTTAAGAGACATCGGGGCAAGCATCAGGCACAAATCCAGCAGGTGAGCAGAAAAGCAGTGAATAAGTAAACTATATCTAGCCGAGTTTCTTTTTATATGAGCTGCCTAAGATTGATTATACTCCACATCCCTCTTCTCTATTATGCTTCTCCATTTTCCATTCATTTAAGGTCTCTCTTTTTGTGGCTATAGGGGACTTCTTAAAACTATCATTGTTTTTTTTGTCTTTTTTTAAACTCAACCTAGAGAAGAGTCTTTGTGTGATAACCTGGGGGGCAAACCAGAAAACACTACAACATACTGTAAGAAACCCCCTCGTCCCGATAAACAAGTGGAGAAAGGGGAAAAAATGCACCAAGCCATCACACATAATTTCTCCCCACTGGCGAATTAAGAGCTCAAGAGTGCACGAAATACGGCTAACTATCCGAGCTCTTCACAGATCAACTCTGGCAACCGAGCATGACACTGTACTGTACCTACACTGGGAAAGTCATAACCCCGCACTGAATCAAAACTCTGCGTAGGGCGGTATGCTAATATGTTTTTGTGAAAGTCAGATTAGCGCGGGGGAGCTGAACAGTTGCTGTTTCTTTAGGCTAGCGATTTGGGGCTCTTCGGGTCCTGTTTTGTTAGGGCGGTTGCACTTGACAGTTAGTGACAATCGGACGTTTACGAAAAGATGGATCGCTTGCCGACCGGGGTTCAAATAAGCTTAATTCCCACCCACACCTCATCGCTTAAATATCTGACAGCGGGTGGCTGCATGCAGGATGTTAGGGTTACTCCCCCCCCCCTTCATTCGTGGTTTGGGGTCAACCTTTGATCAAGTTCCGCCAGAGTACTCGCAACTTTAGTTTTGGAGAAGCTAATGTTTTATGAAAGAGGGGAAATTCCCCTACTTATTTGTTTGAAAAAAGAGAAGGAAAAGAAAAAAAAGAGCAAGAAACAGCAACCTTGTATAGCTAGAGTGGAGTTTGGAGGAAAAAACGGAATTATGGGAAGAAAGGGGGAGTAAAAACAAGACGCAGATTATCAGCAATGTAGGGGTATTTTTTGTACGAAGAGAAGAAAAAGACGGGTAGTAAGCCGATGCCTTGATCAGTACAATGTAGAGAAGGGGAGGTGACAGAGTGATTTGAAGAAATTATCGGTCAGAATCAACCCCGGGTATTCCACGAAGATCGTGGTAGCCCGCGAGCGGCTGTTCGAAGTCGTGATATTATATATGGAGTAAATAGGTTCTATAATAAGAGATAACCCTTTTAGAAATTACGTGTGTATGGGAAGGTCGACATGAAGCGATGTTGAGAAGAAGCAGATAGCAAGACCCTTATAGGGGTAATAGGAATGTGGAGTCGATTTTGAGCGCGCGCGAAAGCTATAATATGCGGTGGCATTAACCTATATTTGAATTTATTAATGATCTATTAGGATATAAGGAGGTGGAGCTGGGGGGGTAAACTCAATGATACATACCATAAGAATATGGGCTTGGGCAATTGCCGAACCGTGCTGAAACCGGGAGTAAAGAGAGAAAACTACCTTAGAGAGTGGTTTGAGAAATATTTTGAATATTTGGTGCTAGTGGAAGGAAATCGAAAGAAAAAAAACAGTTGAAAGATTTCTCTAAGTTCTTCTCTATGAACCTTCTCCGAACGATCAATGGCCAAGAGAATAAAGTTAACGTAAGTGAGAAAGAAAGATGTGCCGCCTAATTTTCGTAGAGGGGTGCGGAATGTATGTGCTCGTTTTTATCGTAATTATTGAGTAAGAGAAAGAGCTTCGGAAGGAAAAACCGGTAGACCGAGGAATCAGTTCTATTACGTGACGCTAGTAATAAAACAAAAAGAAGATGCGAGAGGGATATCGATAGAAAATGCGTGTGCCGACTTCTAGTTCGGATATAGAGATAAGCTGGTCAACAAGGAACCCGTTGATACCCGAGCACGTATATTTGGAAAAACCTCTGCTGAAGTTCCATACGCTCCAAGTTGCTCTCTGTTACCTGTTAAAACCGGATTAGCATTTCTGCGTCGACTTTTAAAGTATTATAAGCTTAACCTACCCAAACATCATCACATTTGGCCCAAGTTCTATCAGGCTGTTTGGTGAACGCGATATAGTGACCTGATCTAAGCTGCTTCCCTGTATGGGAGATTACACCTCTGAGTTGGTAGGTGACATCCTTGTCACCTTCTTTTAAGACCAGTTCCTCCTCTAATTTCACGCGGTTCATGATCTTGGTCTGAGCAAACCTTCCCATCTTGTATCTTGAAAGGTTGATAACGAGAAATTTAGGCAGTTTTCTAATCTCAGTCTTTTTGGCGAACCGTTTTGATTTCTCCGATGGTTCCGTCTTATACCCACATTTGTCGCAGGATGCCTCGACATATTCCTCCGCAAAATTAGCTGCAAAGCAGGCTTTAAGATTTATCAGAGCACTTGGTGTGACTTTTGGTACCAGCTGAAGGCTCAATTGGTACTCGGGTGTAATCGATCTATTATTGCAGATAGGGCAAGTAAGGACAGAATCGTACTTTGCACCGAAAACGCGATCAAAGTGATTCCCCTCCAAATTTGTATGACTTTGAGCACTGGTAGTGTTATTAGATTTGATAGCAACCTCTGGGGAGAATAATGGGTACCTATTGAGCTGGTCCACCCCTTTGTTGAGTAGGGCAAGCATGTATTCGGATGCATCTTCCTGGTTACATTGATTACGTCCAAATGGTGCAGGGAGAACTTTGTTGAGAAGTCAGCATTCTTTCTTGTAGCTCGGGAGTACAGCAGCCTACCGTTGCGGAGCCCGTGTACTGCTGGCAAGCTTAGGTTGAGAGTGTGCTTCCCCCCAGCAGGTCTAAAATGACTCCGGAAGAATTGCCCAAGTGCACAAGAGGTACAATTAGGCCCACAGTAACCTTGAACTGATTAGGTATTACTGAAAGAAATGATATGGGAGCTAGGAGCTTACAGTTCTCCTCCCTATGTTTGGTTATTTCTTCTACAAAGATTGAGCTGGAGGCGAGGAGCTGTAGGACCGAATTTCTATAGCAAAAAAATGAGGTATTTGGCAGGCCTTTGACCCGCCATCCACTGTAGTGCCTCTTGGGAGATTGTCCAGGTAGGACTTCTGGTTTTCTCTTTAAATCAGGCTTTCCCTAAATAAGTGATAGCTTAGTATGACTGCTAGTTTCAATGAATCGAAGGGCTAATAACCGAAACAAGAATCTTCCCGGATGTGTTAACCATTGAGCCGGGGTTGACCTCCAAGTTCTTGGATTGACTTTTGGTAGTCAGACCTAATTCCAGAATTGACACTCTCTCCGATACCTCCTGTCACGAGATAGGTAATTAGTTAAGAAGTTTGTGCGAGTAATTCAACTTTGGGATACAGTACTAACCAACTGTGTTTTTTTTTTAGTAGGGGGAGCAGTTGGCATTGGGCATGAGCTGCGATGAAGGCCCGACTTTGGTAAACGTGGTACATTGTTGTGTCTATTTCTCTCCTTGTGCTCACTTGAAAAAGCTGGACTTAATTTTGTACCAACTCGGTAACTAGCCTTTTGTTTTATTGGAGCTGCGTTGACCAGTTCCTTATCTGGCTTGTTTTGCTTCTCCTTTACTGGAATACCAGATTTCTCCGAGAGGGGTTGCCTTGTCTGTTAGTCAGATGTTAGAACTTTACTAAGTGTTAAAAGGTATTATAAAAGGAGCTTGTGCCTTTTTCACTGAAATCTTGTTCGCAGTCTTTCCAGTTGAGCTTTCTCCCACAACTCTCCGCTGGTATAAGCGCTGAGATTGGCCAGGGAGTTCGCCTTCATCAGGTTCCTGGCTATGGACATTTTTAGCCGGGATATCTCCTCTCCTCTTAACAGCTTTATGTTTTGATGAGACCGAATTCCCCATTCCCTTAATTTTTTTGTTATTGAAGTACCCAATGCCGTTTATGGTTTGATCGTCTGTGAGGGGATTCGAGGTAGTTTGCGTTTTAATAAATTCTATGGGCTGTAAAAGCAGAATTTCGAGGGGAGATAAGTTGTGAGAAGGAAGCGCAAGTTGAGATCGATGTTGGGCCTTTGGATTGGAATGGGAAGAAGGGGGAAAGGAGGGTATGGATTGATGATAGTTTGCCTTGGGTCCTTTCTCCCGGACTGTGGACTTAGGGCAAGACGGACGAGCCATTATTGTAGCTGGGTATCGAAAACCTATAAGGCTCGAAAGCTTAGGCTAGCAGTGTCGGGTTTGTAGTTTGTAGGATGAAATTAGGTTAAATAAACCCTCTTGTAGCTGGTAGTCCTCAAACAAGTGGATTCTTGCTAAGGCGGTTTGGGGTTGTAAAGTAAGCGTTAGTAGTATTTTTGAGTTCCTTCAGAGAAAATCCAGTTGACTTGTGGAGCCGATGGAAAATTGCGCTCCGGTATTGTTTTAAAGAGGTAAGAGAGCTCTAGAAGCAATTATCCTCCTTGTTTGATGTGTAAATGGTGATTGTGTAGGTGGAGGGAGAAAATAACAAGTAATCACCAGTCCGGAGAGGAACCTGTTCAGTAGTACCTACAGAATTCCTCTTCATCCCGCAGCGGGACGGTTACGCAACCTTTCTTGGAGAATTTTACAACTCGGAACTGAAAAGGAATTCCTCCCCTTAATATAGATTATCGAATCGCGATATCTATTGAGCCTGTAGCCACGTAATCAATTGTTTTTTTGTTTTTTTCCGAGGCGCCCAGACCAGCCTTCAAGTATTCAAATTGGCATAGCCAACTAACACGGTACCGACGACGCTGGAGTCGCAATCAGCGCAGGAAGAGCGCAAATAACCGTAAACTCGCCAAAGCTCGTAGAAATATTGGATAAGTGCTCCTTAGCCAGCTGGCGAGTGTAGGGAGTGCGGCGACTCCTGGTTTCGTTAGTACCGATTGCGATGGGCGTGGAAATGTGTGGATTGTGAAGGCCTGAGGCGGTAGGATTTTTTTCAGCGTTCTTCCAGGATAAGCCCCATTTTTGCCTTAGATAATCTCCGAGGAGGCGCCAGCAAGTCGGAAGCGCTCTAGTAAGTATGGTAGTATCAGTAAAATAATTAGGCGTAGACCCGCAATTGTTCCCGTCTCTGCTTGAATTTAACCTTATCGGTATCATGATATCTTTTTTGATAAGGCTACTTCTCTTGAAAATTTTACTATATTCCGTGATTTTGTGTTACCTTCCGGGCTTGCTGGACCGCACTGTCGCTAAAATGTTCGCTTGCCGCCATACGTTTCCCGAGGACGGACACCGAATTCTATCGGACACCATTTGAAGTGGGGTTTCATTCTTGTTTTTGTTTTTCCCTCTTCGACTGGCAGTTGCACGTATACTTCGTAGGTAATCTGACTCCCAGTGGTTAGATTTGGTGAATTCCGTATATTATGAGATCATCTATTGTCACTCGTTAGTCAGTTCATTTATATGGAAAGCAGCAACAATGATAGTAAGAAAGTAACTCGATAGTGGCTCGGACAGATACCGATAGTACGGCAAATGTACCGACTATTTATGAGTACATAGGTGGGCCTGCCGCCAACAGTGTCTCGAGCGCACACCACCATCGGAGGAGAAGAGAACAAAGAACAGACAAAGAATAACACCTGTCACGATACAAGCCTATGCCCAATAAGCGTTTGAGGGATCGACCAACAAAGCGTATGCGAGCTCAAAGAAATACTCACGCCAATGCTTTAAACCAAAATTGTGATCCCAGATACACAAAGTGTACCCAAGTGCCAGACCAAAGCAGGCCACCCAAAAAACAGCCTAGGCTGATATAAGCCGAATTTTGCCGGCCTACCAAAGCCTATCAGGCCTTATAGGCGTTTATAGGCCGGGTTATTAGCATTGAGAACGGATCGTGATTGTTTCTTGAGCAATCACACAACGAATGATACGCAACCAACCCAAGGAAGTCTTGACAATTCACCTCCATAGTGGCACCCACGGCCCTATCTTACCATTCTTGGCTCTGATTTTTAGCAGGAATTATATTAAATCCCCGGGCTAACAGAAATTGATGCACTTTTAATGTTATTTTGTAATTGGAAAACGTTAGCTGTTAATCTCCCCTATATTGATACCTTATATTATAGTGGATTTCGGCTGTTGACACTCCATGGTTACTATCTAAGAGAGGACCGGCCTAGGATATATAGGCTGGCCCAGGCTATATAGGCCAGGCTTAGGCATTGCTAGGCTTGCAGGCTCGGGGTAGGCTAGGCTCCAGGAATTTTGGCAGGCCGGGGTGGGCTTTACAGTAGCTCGCCTCCCTGGCTCGTTGGGAGCACTGATGACACACCCTTACTCCTTGATTCCATAGGGGCGTATTGAAAATGGTTCAATATATTCCGCACACATCGATTTGTGCTTACTACACTGATATCATGCTAACGATGCGATCGTTCGTACAACTGTTGGCCTGGTTCTGGGCTCTGGAACTGGCACTCAGGATCTGCGCGAGACAGGGAGATTATTAAAACACATTAGCTTATTCGACCATTTAATAAACAGAGGCCAAGGGACCTCTTGCTCTCCATTCAGCTCATCGAAGTGTCACCAGGTATTGAGCCCGACAATCATGTTATTCTGCCTATCCGAGAAGGTATTCACGGGGCTGGTTCCCGGGCGAGATATAGAAACTTCTTCAAGAGTTCGTAAATATTTTGAGAGTTACAGAGGTCGGGGCTTCCTTCAACATCCCTTCAATAAACAAGAGCAAAGCCCACAATAAACCATCTAAAAATAGTCCTCAGTCTCTCTAACTACTAATAAAAAGAAGCGCTTGTTTCCACTTAATCATATAGGCGAAGCTGGACTTTCGAGTAGGCACATGCAGTGAAAGGTGTTATCACGAATCAGGAGTGTTGTGGCGCTTTATGTTATACACGTATCAATGTGCAGATGACTGTCTAAATCCTACCCCACCCTCTCTCAGCCAAATCTACCTTTTTTCATTATTGACATCTGGCTGTGATCGATCTTTAGATGCGAGGAAATTTTGCAGCTAACTGCTAGTGATCAATATTTATAATCTCCCCCTCCTTGGCTAGAACTGCTCTTACAATGTGTCTACTGTTGAACAGCACGATATTGTGATCCTTAACTTAACCTTCAAGTTGGTGAGAAAATGAAAAAAAATCCGAACCATCTTCCAGCTCGGTCAGTATTCACCACAAGGTAATCCAAGTGAAACGCCTAGATGGAGTAATAGATGATACTCCAAGAACTGATTAACTGCTGCACAATTGATAGGAGCTAATTAATTCAATTCCCCTCATCATGAGCTGTTTATTATTGAACAGCTCGTTACCTAAAGGACAGGAATTGAGAAAGCTTGCCCTATGAGGACTGGAAGACTTGAGATCCTAGTCTTATTCAATTGGACTGTAGTGTAGGTTAGTACTGCTACAAGGTGACAGAACCCGACCCTGAACCATACACTTATGGAGACCCAAGAGCGGTAGGAAAGTAGAAAAAAAAAGTGAAAAAAAGAAAGATATCCTTGGGAACTGGAATAATCAAGTCCTGTGCTATGTAGTCAGAGTAGCCCCCTCTATTAAAGTATGGTGCTTTTTTTGTTTTTTATGACTTAGAGGAGGTGAGCCGCTCTTTTTTTTCAGTGTTTTTCGCCCCTATTATAAAGTAGGGAATTCTCGAAGGAGTAGCACACGACTCGATTAACCGGTTTTTATGGTAATTGAAAAGAAAGGATAATTGTTTTGCCTCCTTTTATTTCGAAAAGCAACTGCAAATAGTTTCTCTTCTGTGAAGATGGGTGATTTGCTCTGTGGGGGTGGCTGTTTAACTCTAGACCACACTCTACTATTGCTCTCCATAATATGCTAACTTACTCTATTCCTTGAGGGAAGGGGTTAGGTGCGAATGGTTGCTGGCAGCAAAACATACTAGGTCTTTATGGCACTGGAATAGTTGGAACGAATCTCAACCTTCTGACAGAAGCTGCCTAATGATTTTATCATTCGAGTTGGTGATGCGGAGTTTGTGCTATTAGAGGCCTGAAAGGGCACAATCCGCTTCTGATTAGAACCTCTAGGGCTCCCTTAGCCTGGCGCTTCGCGATTCGTGAAAGGGGAAGGATGATATTAGCAAGCATTAACCAGAGCCCAGACATATAGGGACCTGCACTCTGCTCTCTGATGTCACAGGAAATCACTCGGGTTGTTTTCCTACCTGTCATCTAGCTATATCATACTAGTGCCCGGGGCGGACCGACTTGAAGGTAGGACGCAGTTCCCCAGACGGGGTTATAAATGTGAAATATTCCCACAGTCATGCGACTCGGCATGGGTATGTGTTTGACTGTCTTGGGCCATCCATCCATCTGGAATGCACGACCCCCTCAAAGTACCTCCTAGAGCACACCCAAAGAAAATAGACACTTTTCTGTGCTTACTTGTAGTTATAACTATCTCTCTAAGCGAGGGAGTTTTTGGTGCTAGTAAGTAGTGGAGAATATTTGCAAGTTCTTTTCTCGAAGATCTATTTGCTCCAATACTCGCTGTGGGCCCTTAGACAGTGGGAGTATGGGTAATGCTTGTCAGGCTGATTGGCGCTCCCGCATCCGACAACTTTCGGCCGCCTGTCTCAGCCGTAGCAAATGTAAACCCTGCAAGATTGTTTTTTCTGTTTGTAGCCTAATGTATGCTGGTCCCTGTGCACTGATATTCCCGCCCCACCACTGTTATCAATGGATTCGATATAGATCCTTTCCGGTGGTCTGTGCGTTACATCTCACGGAACGAGTATTTCACTCTTCATGTCCTCGATAGTAGCAGCCCTCAGACTAGCTGTCTTGTTTCCTTAGCATGGTGAGGTAGTGTGGAAACTAGAGACGTTATGGGAAACCACTTTGTAGCTACTGCTAAAGGCTAGACAAAGAAATTGCGGGACTAAAAGCTTCACTTCTGTGGGTGACCTCCTCGGTATTTGAGCAATATGGTGTGAGATCTTGCTTGTCGGATAGGATGAATTCAGCTTTTTTTCCCGGGGGAACACAAACCTTCACTTCGTTATGCTGCGTTCGGGGCATTGGATTACGGTTTATGCCATAATATCATATAATACATCAAGTACCCAAGCCCCCTTTCCTCCAGAAGACATATGCTGGAATAAGTGGGAAAGTTCTCAAGCGCAAGACTGAATTGGCATAGCTTTCGGCTGTCTCGTCTTGGGCCAAATCAGTGAAGAAAGGTATAGGGTAGAATAACTGAAAGGAGCATCGTAGGAGACGGGGATACCGAAAAATAAAGTCTTTCCTTCCACATCATCTCCACAGAAAGCGCACCTCTAGAAGACTTTTGCCCTAAAATAATCCCGAGATGCCTAGGCCATGTTTGGTAGCCGCCGAATAATTGGTGTCCAACCAAAGGTTGCTTATATATAGCCAAGTGCCACAGGAGGAAGCACAGGATGCATACCGCAGTAGCGAGAAAACAAACCATCACAGTGGTCACATGGCAGAGCGGGCAACAGGTGTGGAAAGCGAACAATGCGTTAGACATCGGGGGGCAAACGTTGAATCTGTTAGGGTTGTCCACTATCCAGACCCCCCTGTTCGTTTTCCATTCTGTGATTGTGTGCTATCCAAGGAAGAAGCAAATATCCAACACCTGGGCAAAACACGCATCGAGTGATTTTCAGTGACCTTGATGTCCATGCAGATTAGCACTTGGTGCAAGTATGACACCCACTATAAAGCTAATGAACAGTAGGTTAACCTGCGGCATAACCTCTACCTCGTACTAAAATATCCCGCCTGGCGCTTGTAAGGTGAATTAGTATTTCGACTTGTAATAATATGTAAAGTTGTTTTTCATGCCTTATCAGAAGCTTACAAGAACATTCTATAACTATACAGCACCAGGGGCTGAAAAATTGTCTCAAGAATTCTGTCAACGGATCAGCAAGGTTCCATATCATTTTTCTCTCACCTGCGGATCTCTCCCAACCACTTTCCTGAGAGTTGTGAGACAAGTTCCTCATGTGTTCCAGGCGTTGCTTGGCTCGCCCCCCGGGAACTTGGAGTTGGATTGTGCTAGCTGCTAGGTGCGTCACTAGTTGCGCTAAACCCGTATGAACTTAGCTGAGCAAGCAAAGAGCCACCTGCACGGTTGGATCTCACCCAACTTAAGCCGCAACATCCACCCCTCCAACCCAACTACCACCTCCGCATCCAAAGGAGAGAGATAATACCAGCCGCCGATACACCTCTTATAGTACCACCCCACCCATCTCAATCGGATTGTTTTTCTTTCTATTGTAGTCAAACTCTCTTTGGAATTGTATATCCAAATATCTTATTATCGTCGTTTCGTATCCGACGGCGGTGTATTTCTTACTCTCCTCGTCCCTCTTGCTTTCTCCTCGCCCATGGAAATCGTTAATCCCGAAGAGTACGAGGCATCCCATGTTCATCAAGTATATGAACATATCGCACCCCATTTCTCTGCTACCCGTTTCAAGGTACACATTTTTTTATTACTCTTTTTTTCTTTTTTCTTTCTTTCGATAGTCCCCTAGCCCCTCATTACGGTAAGAGTCTTAGATTAGAGTACTCGAGTATGTCTCGTCGATTTGTTTCCAACAGTTCTCTCTTTGCTCACTGGCGTGTGACTTTAGCCCTGGCCAATTGTGGAGAAGTTTCTCCTCGAGTTACCGATCGGTGCTGTCGGTCTGGATGTGGGGTGCGGGAATGGAAAGTACTTGACAGTCAATCCAGATATCTTTATCGTTGGTTCTGATAGGTCCGTCATACGCACGAAAAATCACCAGCTCTCTTTTCCCTTGCTTTTTTCTTTCAATTCTATTCTATTCCATCACCGCAAGGATGCCTGTCTTCTGTAACACCGACCTCAACTAACTGGCCGCTGGTATTGCACTCCCTAGGTCCCCATCTCTCATTGGGATAGCTCGCGGCCGGGAAATACAGGATTCATTTGTGGCTGATGCTTTGGATCTCCCCCACCCCGACTCTCGCTTTGACTTTGCTATCAGTATAGCAGTCATACACCATTTCTCCTCACCGGAGAGAAGATGTCACGCACTCAGGAGCATCCTTGCTACCCTTAAAGTGCCCAACAATAACTCTGATGGTGGGAGGGCGCTTATCTACGTATGGGCCCTAGAGCAAAAGAAATCTAGGAGAGGCTGGGATGAGGGGGATCGGCAAGACGTCTTTGTGCCATGGGTTATGTCCAAACAGTTCTCCACCAGTGCGGAGGCCAAAGGTGGCCAGCAGAATCGCCAAGTTTCAGATTCTCGGAAAGGCACACCTGATGACAAGGGCCGAGATACGACGAATGATGGGGGTGGTGGGCAGGGAGTGGTGGAGAAGGGTAGGGATGAGAAGCTCACTTATATGCGATATTACCATCTGTATCGCAAGGGTGAATTGGAAGCCGATATCGCTCGTGCCGGGGGTAGGGTTCTGGAATCTGGTTATGAGAAAGATAATTGGTGGGCTATATGCAGCCCTGTCAGGTGAGAAGGAGAGAGTGGAAGGCAAGGAATGAGAGGCGCGATGTAGCGATGAGCCCATGCGTGCATGACAATTAAAATATGTCATAGCACGCCCACTCAAAGGCCGTTTTTTCTCCAACATTTCTGCCTCTTGCCTCAATGCTGTGAAAACCCTCGAGACATTGTTTTAAACATGGCCCGGAAAGGGGAGAAGAAAGAATCAAAAGAAGGGAATATGAGGAGAGAAGGAGGACTATACGACAAAGCAGTGGCGGCTCACCGCAAACGACAGTCGAATCATATACTGACTCGGTTGTCAGTCTTATTCCGGTGTTTCCATTGGGGGTTGACTCCTTGGGTCTCATTTCAAATCTGGGCATTTAAAATGCACGCCCCGCAATGTCATATCAATCAATCCCGGTTTGTTTGTTTTTTGCCAATTGATTGATTGCTAAACCTGACCGACTATGCTGGGCCCGAGCCAAAAAACTAAAACTTAGGTTCTGATCAAGGCGGGATTCGTATGATACCACCATAAGCTATTCTTGGTCTATGGAAGATAGGGAGGTAAGCCGGGTAGGCTGATTGATGGGGAGAAAGAGAAAAAAGGAAAGAAAATCTGCTCGTTTCTACTCTACTGTACCGGTACTCTATTCTATGCTATATCTCTAATTTCTTCTATGTCTCATACAAACGAAAGCACACCAAAAGCTAATGCATGAAAAAAAGAATGAAAAAGAAACCTGTAGTAACTCGAAAGTCCCCTAGATAATGTATAAAAAAGTCAAACGGATAACAAACGAACAAAAAGAAGAAAAAAGGATAAGAATCCAAAAACAGCCTAATATAATTTCGCCTGAGGTTCCGTTTACCGCCGCACCCATCCGCTCGCCATTCCCCGATATATCATATGAAATTTATGACGAAAGAAACAAAAAAGAAAGGGAGAATCGAGCCAGACCACTATGACCCTGTATGCAGGAAATAATTCAAGGAATAATCTAGGAGGGAATGGAAGGAGAACCAAAGGAAGGGAGAACGGGAAACTGGAAGAACTGGAAGAACAATCTAATAACACGACATAATATTTCTAAAAAAAGAAAAAAAAGACTCCCGTCGCAAACTCCTGAATGAATCCACTATTATCCCTCACCCATTGCCGTTGCCGTCCAGTGCAGCGTCATCCGGGAAACCATCGCTATCGTTATTTTTCAGCATCCTCGCCCTTTGGTGCTGAGCCTGCCTCCGCCGGGGGAGCTGACGGTCCCGCAACGGGTCTATTCGTACTTCCGGGGCTCTGGCTCTTCTGTCCGGTCGATCCTGCGTTACCCGTCTTCTTCGGCGGAGCCTCGAGGGCGATGTTGCTGAGGGAGAATGGGACGACACCAGCCCGGCGAGCCATCTCCCGTTCTCCAAGTTGCCAATGCATAGCCTCTGCAGCTCTCCAGGGGATCCCCATCTCTTTAGCCACCTGTGCCCACATCTCTGGCTTGAACCTGTTGTTTATTTGCTTGTTAGCAGCTATATCATGGGTGTGCTGGGGTGACTGCCGAAGATTTAAGATAAATCTCTGGTTGATGAAGGGAGGGGAGGAAAAGGGGAAAGGGGAAAATAAAGTTAAGGATATATATATATACTTGCACGGCCGAATTGAAGCTGGACACTTTGTATAGGAGTTTCCTTCTTGGTGCTAGCTCCAACCCGGCCGCGCGAGTGTACTTGCCCATTCCAAAGGTACCTAGAAATCTTGGCATTTCGTAGGCCTGGGCCGCGCCGGGATTTCCGGATACTTTTGGAATGGGCAAGTATATATAATGTATAGTATATAATATACTATACAAGTGCCCTGGGATATGTTTCTGTGCCCACCAACGCTCGGTGTGCGAGTGTACGAAACTAGCCCCCGAGTGCTTGGGTATATACACACATAGATTCCTATGTATATGCATCGTATATGTATGTTTATGTGCGTACCTCTCATACAAACGGGCAAGCCTGTTCTTGCGGTCCTCATCCCATTCCGATCTTCTCTCGAGATAGTTTTGGTAATGTAGACGACAGGAGATAGCCGAGCGTCCCGGTAACTCCTTGCTGATATCCTCCCATTTGTAACCTCTACCCCTTAGGTCAATGATTTTGGCGTCTTCATCCGCAGTCCACTTGGTCTGCTTTTTGGCCGGTGACGTCTGTGCTACTTCAGGTAGAGGCCGTTTTGTGGATGGCGAGGGGGGTGGGGGGGGGAGTGTATCCTTCTGCTTAGGAGGCATTGGAGAAAGAAGAAAAGTAATTGACGCCAACCAGAAGACTTTGCAAGTATATGCTTGCCCCGTGTACGTGGTGGCTTGATGGTGAAGTTAGCGATGGTGACGGTATGACACAAGGACAAGGGTAGTGGTAGTTGTGGTAGTTGGTAGTTTGTCAGGGTGGTGATAGTGGTGACGAAGGTTGTCCGGATTCGATGGGCAACCGTACTGACTTGGCACAACGAGGGATAGTAAAAAGAGATGCCCGCTGATGGGGGTGAGTGACTTGAGATGGGATGGAAGTGCGGTTCCCGTGGTGCGTGCTTTGGGGGAGCGAAGGGGCTCGAATATGTACAAGGACGAGACGGGGGGGGGGGGTGCGCGTGTGTTTTGAAAAGTAGCTGAGAGGGGTTGGGTGGCGGTCCTATAAGTTAAGAGAATACGTGCTGCGTTGAGCGGCCCCTCATTGGCATCTGAAGATAGGCTAGTGCAGCAGTAGCGGGATGCTGAAGCAGAGCACAGGAGGGAGGCTAATATGGGCTCCCATCTCTTGAGCCACAGGGAATGAAGCTCCCAGCGGGGTTCTGGCTAGCTAGGTAGTACACATACCGGGGGTCTTAAACCAGTTCCAGTATCTCGTCTTTGCTCTATGAGCGGTTTTCATCAGGGCAACTATCAGAGCCAAATTGACGAGTCTTAATTTCGGCATGATGACATCCATTCGAAAGGGCTGGGGCTTGTCTCGCTTTTTTACTTTTTTTCTCCTTGAACAAAATGCCTGGCTAGGGTGGAGGGGGTGAAAGAGGTCTCGATTGAGTTGAGTGTCTAAATGAATGGGAATTAGAGATTATAGTACCGCAGCAAACCAGTTTCTTTGCTTCTGGTGGCCTTGGGGGAGTTACTTACAGGTAGCTAGCTCCCCATCCTTTTTTTGATCCTGGTAATTTATGATAGCCCAAGCTTCGGGTTACATATGTATTCCATTTCCCAAACCAACTGTTGACAGCAGTTGAAAGTCTACGGGAACCTCGGAGCAAGTATTGCTACTAAACCTATAAATCTTGCGCATCTTGCGTAGTGTAGTAGCACAAAGAAATAGTTGTGCTAGAGAGACATGATGAACAGTTAACGCATGCGTACAGCAAGAAACCCCTTGGGAAAGCTGTCCCTGTGGATTACTGTTTTCTGAAGAACATATAGCTAGCTGTTCGAGAAGAGGAGAGGGACAAAAAGCAACAGTAATTACAATACCAGTGGAACGATATCAAATATTGGTCCGTGCCAACCAAGATTCTAGAAACAGGGGAGAGGGAAGAAGAATAAAAAAGTCGCAGAGGAGTCTAAAAAAAAACTAGTCCCAGCCATAGTCATTGGGGGGGCTCCCTGGAGACATTTTTCTCTTTACTTGCCACAACCAACCGTTGGTACTATAGAACTCCTCAGGTCAGTGAGGAGGTCTCACAGTGATAAAGCTGGCCTGATATTGCGCTCAGCTACAGTCAGCAACAAATCTTCTCTGCCCTTCATTCCATCCCACCTCTGTTCTCCCTCTCCACCTCTTGTACCCCCTTTGACATCTCTACAGTTTGACCCTTTACCACCGCAATCAAGCCATATGACTATGAATATACCACCATACACGGTAAATAAAAAATTAAAAAAAGTGGGAGACTTGGGAGAGAACCCCTCAGTAGTGCCATCATGACCCACCATCAATTGAGCCTCCCGCTAGATCTCGATCTTGGTGAGCTGTAACGCGCAAGCTATTCCCCATTTTTTAAATTCTTTCCCTTGGCAAGAGGACCTAGCCCGGATTTATCCCCTAGTATGTATATATGCATGTCTAAATGGAATGTAGGTAGCCCACGTACCCCAATTAATTCCTAAAAGGGGTAGCCAGGCTCTTGACTATAAAAAAAGCAAAATAGAAAGAGAAACATACGATGGGAGACCGGACCTCGAATACCGGTCAGTACTCAGGCTTCCAGAAGGGTTTAAGGAAATATAGAAGGGGAGAAGTGGTGACAGCGGTATAATATTATTTCTTTTTCTCCTGTTTTGAGAAAAAAATTTGCTGCACATTACCCCTGTCGGGTTTTTACTGAGGCTCCCTTGTGGTAATCGATCCTTAGCTTTGGATTGTGGTACCTTGCATCAAGCTTCCATGTCACTGCCAGGACCAAACAAATGGTGTACTGTACAGTAGGGTACAGTACTGCAGCACTGTAGTGCTGGTCCCTTTTCCTTCTTTTCTCTCTGAGTTACTTCTTATTGTAACTTACTTATTCACTCCCCCCTTCCCTGCTGCCATCACGGGTATCTCTCCCTTCCCTGACCCTGCCCCTCCAGCTACCCTTCTGCACGTGACGCCTGGGGTTCCGACAGTGGAGGATGTAAGTCGCCAGTCCTCCCACCTCTCTACCTCTATCAGCCTTTTATTTATAATACTTGTTCAATTCTCATAAAATTCCGTTTGCTCTAATTCTGCTTCTTGCCCTGGTGGGCTCTCCGTTCATTCGCTTCCATCTGATTTTCCATTTTAATAAATCAAAAAACAACATTCCTCCCCTTCCCGCCGCACCTTCTCCCGTTGGTAACCTATGTGGCCCATCTGATCTGATTGGCACTGGCAACGGGGTCACATCTCCGCTTATTATCATAAGTCATGTACTGTACCTATCCTCTTTTATTTTATTTTTTTGGACAACAACCGGGCTTTGCAGCAACTGCATAAGTTAAGCAAGTAATTATTGTACAAGTGTGTAGACTAGGTTAGATGCATATTTACACATATGTAGTGTACCCTAGTGAATGAACGAAAGCGAATAACAAACCCTTTCGGGGCGCAGCTCTATTAATATCATAGGCCCGTTTTTGTTGTTCTACGTGAGTGTGGGTAGACCACGGTAGCCAGCTATCTACTGGTATCAGTTGGATCTTACCCCCAGTATTTCATCTACCATGTTGTTGGGAATTTTATAACTCCTAACAGGTCAAAGATACATACTTTAGATGCAGAGAATTCGTAGTACATTCGTAGTACACTATCAACGTAAAAGCATATCATAATACGATTGTAACGAAATAAAATTAAGATCCGGGCTCACCTTGTAGACCCCGCCCTGTCCTCCCTCCTCCCTCATCGCCAGCATCCTCCACCCCGCCGCCTCCCAAACTCCATACCTTTAGATGTATGAGTGGTGATACCGAAGGATATAATTTAGGAATAATCAAATGTCTTTAGGGATTTGGCACGAGCGGTGGGGAAAGACAAGAGAAGGGACTCGGTTCATTTTTAGTCCCTTCTAGTCCCCTTTAACATCCCCGCTCGTTCACACGATACCGAGGTAGTGCTTTCCCGGAATACGCCCAATTAACGAGATGTGCATATATGAATTTTAGCGTGGGGAAGGAGGCGTTAGAGGGATTGATTGGGTTTTCGGTCGAGGAGAGCGCGATTTCGTTGTGTGGTCTCCGGTAGATTTGGCATTCTTTCTTTACTTTTTTCCTATCTTGCCGTAAAAATTCTTGAAACTCACCATCACGTTGCCAGCGGAAATCAGTGCGTCAGCCCAGGTTAATAGAATAGCGAAAACAGGTTAGTGAGATCCTAGTGGGCTAGTCTTATATTGGGTAGGGAATACGCTAATCTTTCTCGGGAGCTGTGTCTCCGGATCGGGGTATTGCAGAGCTGGCGAGGGTATGATATTATGATAGCAAATTCCAAGAGTTTTTACGGCAGGGGAAGACTTGAGCACCGTAGGGTTTTGGATCGGAGGTTTAGGTGTTCCAGAAGCTTGGGCAAGAAGAGAAAAAAGAAAAGAGGCAGAAAGGGAGAAAATTTTTAAAGGGCAAAAAAGGTAATAATTCCTTCTGATGTATGATATAATACATATCATATGTTTTTCCGCTCAGCGAGTCATCCCAGGGCATTTCACGGCTGCATACCGGTACACGAGCCCCGCATTGAAAAACCCTTCCGCTCGTATGGTCCTCTCTCCTATCCCCCTCCAATCTACAATTCTCTTCCTACTGTGCCCCAAGTCATTCTTCATATCGGTACCTCATCCCCACCTTCTAATTTCTTGACAATTCTTTTTGATCTGATTCTTTGGTCTGTCATCAGATAATTGCCGACACATTCAAGCATTACCGCAAGTGCATAGTGAACAAACTCAGGCACGAGCTAGGGCAAAATTGCAACAAACGGAACACCACGGAAGAAGACAGAAACAACACTTCTTTTTTTCCCTTCCCCTCTAACGAACCGAAAAACATCATCGTCACATCGCCGGTACCAGACGGGAACGACAAACAGGGGCAACGAATACACAAACCCAATGAGTTTCTCAACAACTGCAGATATTCCAGTCAGGGTCACGTCTGATAACGCTGCTTCTGAGCGCCGTGTCACCCCCTCGTGGACCATCGCTGAGCTCAAGAATAAGCTTGAACCCGTCACCGGCATCCCTCCATCTTCACAGCAGCTCACGTTGCGTGTGCCACATGCTCCTCAGCCGATAGCCATCTCGAGCTACGATGAGGAGAGCACGCAGATAGCAACCTTTTCTCTTCAGCCTTACGCTGAACTACACGTATGACAGCCCCCTCCATCCATTTATGGGAGCTATTCTGGTTTGCCCCTCCTCTTCTATACGCTAGCCCGCGTCTGCCGAGTGCACCTCAAGGGCGCATTGTATGCTTCTCTCGTCTACACTTTCCACCCCAACCGCCCATGATTCCTTTTTTCCTTTTCGTTTGATTTTCGCACAAGACGTTGTCCTTTCTTTTGCTTTCCCCTTACTTCCGTGACTGCCCGTCGATCAGAAAAGAGATTTAAATTTTTCCCCCATTATCCTCTACTTGTCTTATGTACAGGGTTCCTTTTTATGCGTCGGCAAGAAAAGGCACCTCATTAGCTGTTACGTAGCGTACCACCCTTGTCTCCCGTCATCTCAAAGGGAGAAAAAATATATGAGGAAAACAGGGAACGGGAGGGAGAGTAAAAGAAAACCTTCCGATTTGACACTGGTTTTTGACGTTTGTTTCATATCCACGCCAATAGGTTGCGGATTCGCGTCCGCTCGCGGCTCGCCCCAATTTCGCGGATACTACTGGTGTCGAGAAGTATGTGATGCCGGAGGAGGAGTACGATAAGCTCCAAGATAGCGTCCTTGCTTGGAAGAAGAGGAATAAACTCGGCCGGTTCGACCCAAATAAGGAGGAGAAAGATCAGATGGAGCTGAAAAGGCAGTACGACATAGTGGAGGCCAGAAAAATAGTAGTAGGTGCCAGATGCCGAGTCGGAGCATCAGAGCTAGATCGCAGAGGTACGGTCAGGTACGTTGGGGAGGTCAACGAGATTCCTAACGGTGGCGTATGGGTTGGCGTGGAGACCGACGAGCCAACAGGTAATTTCAGATTCCCTCTTTCCTCCAGTATTTCGTCTGGTGTCGTATTCGCAACATGGGGGAGAAAAGCAAGACATCCACCTTTTTTCCTTCTAGAAGCTGACCTCGGTTCTGCGGCGCAGGGAGGAACGACGGATCTATTCAGGGGAAGTCCTACTTCAAGTGTGAGGCCAAGCATGGGTCCTTCGTTCGGCCCGATCGGATTGGGGTTGGGGATTTCCCTGTGATTGATGACCTGGGCGATTTAGAGGAGATATAGTACCCCAAATGGAATTATAGTTAATTAAGCGCCGGCTAGCTTTTTTCATTTCCTCCTCATATCTTTCTCACGCCTTGTAACCATTGCGCATGTACTCGTACACGTACAGTACGTGACTCGCTTGTTGCAATTCAGTCATGGCGTCTGTATTGTATCATATCATACGGTACGCGACTGCGTTTCAAGAGACGGGGTTGATTCTAAGGGCGGGTGAGAGAAAAGGAAGTTAGCGGGACAAGATATTTTATTAACTTGGTGCTTTCTGCTCGTACAGTGTGGGGATCGCATATACTGGGGGTGGCACTAGACGAGTCAAATAAGGTGTGGCTCACTAGGCTAGGAACTTGCTTCTGAGGGTTAGATTTGGCGATAATTTGCCACAAGGTATCATACTATATTTAATCTGACTTCTCGCCCATTGAGCCACACTTTATTAGACCGCCCTCGCGGCAGCAATAGTTTCTCTCCCTCCCTCGTATTATACAGACAAGCCCTCCTTGGCTTGCCGTGAACTACCATAGCACGGTAGTGCTGCGCTTCCATCACTCGGAACACAAACCGTCTTTAGGCCCCCTTTACCGAACCCCATCCCATCGCGTGGGCATAATCTGGAACAAATCGGACTAGCACTGGTGACTAGCGTTGGCTGGCACTGTACCACAACGAGTACTCGAGTACCCGGAGAGGTGCCCCCGTACAAGACAGGATTGTTAACTAGCAAAATAACCCCTGCCTCGTACGGGAACATCTCCCCCGGTGCTTGTACTCGTACTTCATGGTAAACCTGGCCCATTACGCACAACGTACCCGATCTCGGTCTATCGTGAAAACCCCTGGAATCCACCATCCCCGCCAGTCAGCCCTGCTATCTCCGGACTCAGAGACAGAACCCCCCCTTGAAGGATTAGCGATTTCTTGACACAGTATAAGGTCAGCTCACTGGACATGTTTGGGTCTTGTTAGCTTGTATCACATTCGCAATTCTGCTGACCTGTCAAACTATACCTATCGTAGGCTGACGGGCTAATTCCCGTTCGTGATCTGATGGTGGATTTCAAGAGTTTTACGGTAGTGCCCGACTTTCACCGGATTCTCCCCCTCGTATTGTACCGGTACTTCTGAACCTCCAAGCGCCTCGCCCACTCGCACATCCACTATAATGATCGAGTGAGCCGCCAAGATTCACACGCGAAAAGCTTCACAAGGGCAGCTACGAGTATGAAACAGCAGCCTCGACCATTCGACCCGGAATTGTCCTAGCGAGGTGTTTCCGGGCGGGAACCGAGGGGATCCGAGCCACGTTGTTTGCTGTGGCTTTTCTTCCGCGGCCCCCCTTCACTTTCCTATTTTGTGAGGTGAGGTTGGATTATGGTCGTCTCGGGTCGTCTCGATGGTAAGTAGCGTACGTTACTGCTGCTATTGCTTGCTTGCTGGGCTGGTTGTGTGGTGGCAGTAAGAAAAAGTACTTGCACTAGTAAATACTAGTACTGTACAAGTAACTAGGATTACGAGTGCGGCGGTACCCTACCGGCGCAGTCTGTGCCGGTAGTACCAGTAGGTAAGTAGGAGGTGGTTCCTTTGTCCTCTGGTTAGAAAAAGGAATTATATTAGAGAGAATTCCTTGATACTCACTTGAAGAAAGTCCATCCATCATCCATTGATGGCCACCACCTCCATCTCCACCGAACACCCCCGGCTGGCTCCCTTCCCACCCATCCCATCCAATCCAACCCGAACGCCACGCCACGCCATGCCACAGTACCCATCCCCATCTACCATCTCATCTACACATCACATCTATCACGTCACATCACAACAAACGACGGTACCACTATACCCCAGCCTACGGTACTTGGCTATGCTAGTACTGCACTACTTATCGCGAAAAGAGGCAGAAGAATAACTATCCCTAACCGAAACTACACAACACACAGTCAGTATCATACATCAACCACGTCAAAGGAGAATCACCTACCGAGCGATGACATCAAATAAATCCCAAAATAAATGCCGTACCGGTATTCCCCCCTTCCCTCACCCTCCAAAGCAACGGCGTTGTACCTGAGAGAGGGGAGGGGGAAAGAAGAAAGTTTTCGGGTTGTGACGGAATGAGGGGACGCGGACAACGAATCGGTTCACATCTGTCTGTCAGAAAAGTCAGCCTGTCAGTCTGTTACAAAGCACGGTACTTGGTCGACTTATTCACTTACCTCACATGTTCCACATGTCACGTTTCAGGTTATTTTTTTCCCGTAGTCATTGATTCATTTATCTGGTCCGGCGGTTGATTGGATGGATAGATGGATAGGTTTAGTTTAGGTTAGTGGGGAAGGAAGCAACCGGCTAGATTACTTGATTTGGGACGTTGGGTGGGCTGATGTGCGTGTGGCTGGCGCCAGTAGACTACTCGTAGAGAGCGAGAGAGGGTACGAGTACTGGGGAGGCTTGTATTATTTTGATTTATTTTTTTGGTGGAGATGTGTGGACAAGGGAGAGGTATAGTGCGGCGTTTTGAGGCATTGTAGTGAAAGGAAGAGTCGGGATGAATAAAAATAAGATAGGTTATGTTGTGGTGGGTCAGGCTGGGTGAGTTGCGAACTCGGGGTATGCGATCACTGGTGGTGGACTCGGGCACAGCGCATTGCATTGTATTGGATTGTCTGAGGAAGATAGTGATACTGCAAGGTTATGGTGACAGATGCACTCGATGAATTCACTTTTGGACTGGAATCGGACGGGATCATTATGCCTCAGCCCGTTCTTGTTGCCTTATTGTCGTTGGTCGAATAGTGGCTGCGGTAACGGTGCAGGTGGTGGTGTCGCTGTATAGTAGAATATGCTCATTCCTCTCATTGCCAGCGGCCAAGCAGGAACCAAAACAAACTACGACAACGACTGTTACATTAAATTTTGTATTACATGCAAAGCGCATGCTAACTACAGCAACAAACTTACATACTCCATATCCTTTTCCCACCTGCCCCCCCCCTCTTTTCATCATCATCGTCATCACCACCATCTCTTTAGCTCTAGCCACCTAACGATAGAGAGGCAAAAGTCACCAACTAGGTAGATACCACACCTAAGGGATCGGAAGGAAGGAAGGCAAAAAATAAAAAAGGGAGATACATTGTGCGGTGATACACAGCTACAGCACAACTGTCCATGATGTGATGCTAACTCAGAAGGTAAGTTCGGAGCGGCAGTTTACGTCTTCCTGTCATCTGTCGAAGCTCAAGACTCGAGGAGGACGGTCACCATTCGCCCCAGGTGAGCCCCCCCCCCCTTCCTCTTACTGATTGACGGTTGATGACAGGTACGGGGTATTATCAGTCGTAATACAACATTCTCTTCTTTTCCTTACAAGTGCACACACCCCTCTCCTGCTCTTGGCAGCCTCTACTCGAATATCTCGACATTTTTTTATACTCCTGCCCTGTTTTGAGACATGATACGCGGGCTACCTTTTAGCTTTTGGCAAGATGCGGTAGTTTGTTCCAAAGGACAAAAATATACAAAAAAATAACCATACTCAATCACTTTGCAGCTTTTCAAACATTCCCCCTACTTTCTGACCCCCCCCCCCCCGTCCTCCCTTGCTGCCTGGCTGCCTGCCTTGCTTGCCTCCATATTGTACCAGATATCCCTTGTTAACCCCTGTTAGTTTTCTTTTCCCGAGTGGTGTATCCTCCGGCGACACGATCTGATACGTCCTGGGATAATCACAGCCTTTACGATCAGCACACATCCCATCCCATCATTCCCTTCGCTTGAGCTTGCCTGCTTATTTGACAACTTGCAGCAACAGCTTGCGGTGAAATACCCAGATGCAGAAAAACATTCCTGCAGACCTATCCACCCTCTCCATAAACCCGCCCCTTCCAAATACCCACCCCTGTCCTTTGCTCTGGCCCCACGGATCTCAGGAACATCGCTGCGTTGGTTCCAAGGAACCTTCTGGAGCTGAGATTGCCGAAGATGATTGCTGCTGGAGAACAGAGCAGAACATGAGAGGGTAAGGGTGCGTAATTTCTCTATTCCGGGGGGCACAGAAGAGTACAGTACGGGTAAGCTAGCCTAGACAGCTAGTGAGATGTCTCGTGAGCGAGCGAGCCACCTCACTACCGAGAATGTGATTGAGGCAAAGCGTTCTATGGTCTAAACGTAATGCCCCAGTCGTTGCCTGTCGAGCTAGTGGCGGAGGGGGCCCGGATTGGAAGAAGGAGTTCAAGCTCTCGAGTCCAAAATCACCCTACTAACCTACCCCCGGCAGCTCACCAGAAACTAAGGGAGATTCGTTACCCTCGGTAGACAAGATCTGAGAGCGGGAGGAAAATCCCATTGAGCTCATCGGACCAGCCTCCGACCCGATACTCTCATCTATCAAGCAACCAGGGATACAGGCTGCTTCCAATCGTACCCTATCATAGAAAATATGCAAGCAAATTTTCTCGCCTTCCTTCATCCTCTAATTCCCAGCTATCCGCAGATCGAACTCTAGTTATTGGTAGGCTCCCCAGACTGGGTCGGGCGTGACCTTCTCCTGCATGCTCACTCCCGCCCCATCACACGCCTCCATTCCCACAACTTTACCATCGGGGATCGATAAGGCAATAAGGCAATCCACCCAGTCCCAGAGCACAGTACCATGTCAGCGCTAGCCGGGTGAAGTGAGGTGGAGCATTAAGAGGGAAGGAGCTGATGTCACGCAGGCATACATGCAGGCATTCCGCTCTCCTGATCCGGGAAAGGGGAAGACTACGAACCAAATGTTTGCATGCAGCGACACTGCGAGGGCGAACTTCTTGTGCCCGGGCCGCTGCAGGGATGGAGGTGGAGGACGGGGTAATGATAGGATGAGTAGGGAGCGAGGCGACGGGAGCTAGTAGGCAATAGAGCCGACTAAGCCAAATAGCCAACTAGAGTGATTTGAGCCAGTGGATGAATAGATTCTTAATGGTCCAAGCATGGTACCACATTCATCCTCCTTCCTTCTTTCCATCTCCGCTACCCTCGGAGGAGCCGGTGCGGGAATGAGAGAGATACGATGGTGAGGAAAGTGGAAATGAGCATTGGTGTGGAATGAGCACACCCGTTGGTTCGTTGTCCCACTGCGCAGTACCCATGTTTGCGCTCGGTAAGATTTGCATATGATTCATTACTGCATATTCGAGACATTATCCTGTTCTGCGCTCTGGGGGCGCAAGGGAATAGAAAGGAATGTGAGGGAGGGAGGGAGGACACGGGGGAAAGGAACAGAAGCGAATGAGAAGGCTTCGTGTCTGGCCCCGCCTGATCTGGCCCCGCCTGATCTGGCCCCGCCTAGCTATGTTGATCGTTTCACTCTACTGGCTGGACATATGGAAGCATTTAGGACAGAAGCATGGAGGGGAGAGAAGGGAGGTGTCATGTTATGTCGAATCGAGTCATACATCTAACCCCTTGTAGCCGTACCATACAGTGCTGTGGGGTGGTGTATCCCTGAATAGCATGGAAAACCTGAGAGAGGAGGAAATCTGGTGCTTGGTGAATGGCACTATGCTTGCTACAATACAACGAGCCCACCGTACCATGACCTTTTACCCACCTACTTCTTAAAAGGAATAGATGAATGAGTGAGCGGGAAAAACCGCTCATAGTCGTTTAATCTTACTTTATGTCATACCAGTGCAAGCACTGTTGCCATGCCTAGCTGGCAGGTTTTGATAAACAATATATACCCAGTAAGAAAACCGAACCGAACTAAACCAAGCAGGGTTGAACCAAAGATCCGCGTTTAAAGTGCATCCCCAACGTCATTATCATATGATAAAAGGAGAAATAGAGGGAAATGAAATCCCCAAACAAGGAACATATACCCCTTCCACACCTCCCGCTCCCTTGTCGCCGTTATCGAAACATGGGTCTGAAACGGATTACTCCTCCACGCCCACCACACTCACAAAACCCAGAGTACAGATCATACTGTATAAAGTAAACTCAAGCTATCTCTCCCTCCAAAAGAACGAAAACGAGACCAAATGTGGGCCCTCTTCCACCTCCTCCTCCGCTTCCTTCTTCTTCCTCCACAACTGCTACAACTCCTATGATACCCTCTTCACTTCTCCCGAAGAGATAGAGGGAGGAGAAGGGAGTGGGGGAAGTGTAGCGAAAAGAAAGAAAAAAAGCCCGCCGATCAGAGGTTACTCCACAGTTGCAACCGTATTCACGATAGGCGGTTTTTTTCCTCCTCCTGTACGAATTCGGCGCACATCCACTTATATATATGGTTCTGCTGGTACGGGTGAGGGGCCTCGCGGTCCTGAGTTAATTCCTCGGGCGGATTGGAGGTCAAGTTAGCTTGGTGTGTAACTTAGACGGAATCGAAAAAATGGAAGGCGGGAAATGGGTGGATTCGGCCTCACGCCGGCCTTTCCAATTGCTTATCTGCTTATCTAGCTATTATATGTGTAAGAATAGGATTGTTCCAAGGCGCACAGTGATGCGAGTGATTTATTATGATGGGGAATTATTATTAGATAAAGGATTAAAGTTTGGGAGAGTGCTAATTGATGATGCTATGAGATAACATACTCTGGTAGAAAATGTGAAATTATGATAGCTTTTTGTTACACTTTTTTTGCATGTGCAGACTTTCTATTCTTTATTTACATAATATATTCTCATTAAATCTTGTAAGTTAATGCAATTTACCATGTTTTGTGAAAATATTATTAATAGTTTTCCATTTGGATATAATTTTATAACTATTCAGTGTTGGTAAATAATAGTTTTGTCAATGTTCAAGTTTAATAATATTCTACTACTAGTAATACTTATATCTAGTCTTTTGAAATCATTTTCATGATTTCTATATATACACTAGTAGTTCAGCTTATATAGCTATTAGACTTCTATATTCATTTTTAAGACCAATTCAACAATATTTTATAATAGTAGTTACTAAAATATTCTAATACTTTATTCTATAATATTATTATCTGATATTAATTTGACTTCGGTCTTCTTAAATAATCATATAGTTGGTCTTGTATTTAATTCCAAAATACCTGAAATCTAGTCAATTCTAGAAAATGTCTCAGATGTTATTTATAGAATTTAAATAAATAGAGAATAAAACTTAAGCCTATTGAATATTTAACAATCAGTTTAAACCTTGTAAATATATTATCTTCAGGAGAAAAAAGCCTTAGACTTATACTTTATACTAGTAACTTACAATTGAAATTCAGCATTCTGCCTCAAGCTCCTCCTCCACTATATCCCCAACCCAACTCAGGCTTTTTGCCTTCCGATTTGAGAAGGTGGAAACATGGGTAAACACCACCACTGGTCTTACAAGCCCTTTCGCTGAACATTTTGTAGCTTCATAAGCCTGAGGTCCTCCCCATTGTGGGACTTTAAACACGCCTAAGGCTGGCACCATTACCCTAGCAGGAATAACTTACCAAATATTAAGAGCGAGATATACAGCTATATAAGATGACCGTCTATCCAAATTCAAGCTCCCAGAGTCATGAGCTTCCCAGAGAGATATGGAAGACAACTCAGAATCCGGGATGAGAGCATGTTTCAAGATATGTTTAACTGATTGGAACGATGTTTAGAGAACACTACTTCTCGCATTTTCGAGTTGCATATGCATTAGTTGGATGGTGCTTTGATAGCTTGATATCAGAATGGATTAGTCTATATTCCATATTACGATTGGTATATAGGCATTTGGACCACATATTTATATATAGTCTCTCAGCCTGAAGACAAAGAGATTGAAGACTGTCTACTAGTAGAGTAGAGACACCCTCAGATGAAATGGCAGTTCGGAAGATTCTTTGTGTTGAGCCCGGCAAGATTTCAGGGTCAAACTGTGTTTGCACTTTGTTCTGACAAACTGAATTGTTAAGAAGATACTTTTTAACTAAAGAAGTCAAAGTAGCATGAACATTAGTATAAATAGTAGGCCTCTCCCCTGGTGGTTGAAGAATTATCAAGCAACAGAGAAGAGACCTTAACAATATAACAAGTTAGTAAGTTATATTCTAACTCTTTGATATTTGACTACGCTTTATTTCTTTACCTTTACCAAACGATTACCTACGAGCCTTTCTGACTATTAATCCGTGGTCTCGAATATTCTTGGCATACTCAGGCTGGTTAGCTTGGAATCCTACTGTGTTAGCTACCCCATAATATTCACTGTACTGCCATATGAAGATTTCTCACTTTCGCACTTGGCACCTTATTAGAATACTGTGACTCGATCAGGTTACTCCCATCTACTACCTTTATGTAGTCATTCCACTTAAACAGTGGAATGCTTTTATCCTTGACAAAAATCTCAGCAACCTGGCTGGTGTTGCACTACCTCCAGTCTTACTATCCAAAAGGCCTGTTACTACATTACTCAGAGTCTGGCTTGCAGCTTGCCTGGCCTTTCCTCTCATAATAAGAATTTTGGGTCACCTGTTGCACTTCTGCCTCAGAGCACCTGTTTGCCTTGTCTTAACCCCAAACCTAAAAAAGCGAAAGGTTTGGTTCATCAGTTTGTTTCTATTGTTTTGGATAGTTTTGGATACCTTCTTTTGGAAGATATATAGTATGGGTTTTTCTTGTTGCCTCCTGCCAGACATGTTTTGTGCTACTTCTTATTTGTTTTTTGATGAGAGGTGAATGCTTTATTAGGGGAGATGTGCAGTTGGTCCCTAATCAGAGGGATGTGTGATAGCTTGTTTTGCCTAGTCCTTCAGGGGAGGTTTTTAACTGATATACTTTAGGGTAGAAATTGCAGCCTATGGCCTCTAAAGTGGAGGTTTGCACCTTTAAGCAAATAAATCTAAGATTTAACAAAAAACTAATATTCAGCATTCTCCCTTTTTCAAACCAGAAAATATTAGTATAAAATTCTGTATTTTGATTTATTATCTCTTTAACTACTAGTATTGTGTTTCAATTGTCTCTCTATTAAAAACTAATTAACCCAATTTACCTTTTAATATACTCTTTCAAATAAATACAAAGTTAAAACAATCTATTATCAATTGAGTAAAATGCATAAAGTCTGTCTTCAAAGTTGTTGGAAAAAAAGATTTAGCTTTTCAAATTCTTTCTTGAAAGCTAGGGATTACTACAAATGAATCTAAAAGCCACCAGCACATATTGCACTATCTAAGTAGTAAGATTTGAAAACCTCAAAGTTTGCTACTATTTGTATTCTTGGGTTCAAGCTCACCCTAGCTTATATTCTTCATTTTTCCCACTTACTCCTTCTAAGTCCCATAATATTCTTTCATATTTTTCAAAATATATATCAGTCAGAATTATTTTATGTGACAAGGATATTGATACCATCCTAATACCTCTAAGAGTACACTTACAAAACAAGTTTAATATGAAATGTAATTGCTAGGATGGTATTTGGTTTACTAACTTATCTGTATTTTCTGATTTTTTATCCTCTTTTATATTAGCTATAATCTCAATATATACCTTTGATTTGCAAGATTGACTATTATATACTTTTCAAGTATGAGAATTTTAAGAAAAAACAAATGTTTTCATATTTCTCTCTCTAGTATCATGTTATTCAAAACATTCTATAAATATCAGCAAACTAACAATAGTAGTTTTGTTTGATAGAAGGAGGAGCAAAGAGTCAGATGCTATGTAAAGAAATTAATGGTAAAGTATGAGGGGGAGCAAAAAGGAAGCAGCAGTCAACAGAGTAAAGTGAATGGAGAAAGAGGTCCAAGCAAGAAGCAGTACAAAGAAAAAAGCAGCAAAGTGCAAAAAGCAGCCAGAAGGATAAATCAGTACAAAGAAAGAAGTGGCAAGAAGAAAGAGGTGGCAAGGAGAAAGAAGACATAAAGAGCAAGGATAAGACACTAGCAGGTGCGAAAAGGTAGAATAGTAAGATAGGAGTAATTTGTAACAATCCTATTATAATCAGGTATGCAACAGGCAACGATAGCTATTTCCCAAGTGAGTAAGTCCCCTTAGTCTATAGTAGGGCGTACGGAAGTACTATCTCTTCAGATAGTACGGAACTGGCTTGCTAGTCTGAGTGATCCGTCGAAGGATACTATCTCGTCAGATAGTAAGATGAGTGGATTGACGTGCTTGATAGAACTATCACAATAGTCCTATGTTCGAGCGGCCCGTCGAGACTATCACAATAGTCTCCGGGTTCTTAAGGCGTAGGCTTTGGTATAGGAGAAGTATATAGAAAGAAAGTAAAACGTAATCGTATTGCAATATCTTAAGTATAGAAAAGTACTTAGATGGTTGCGTGAAGATCCTACCCCTTGGTCGGTTTTTTTTTTTTTTTTTTGTAATCAAATCGTTATTATGTTTAAAGGTACAAAAGACTCATGCAGCGCTAGCTATGGAGATAAAAAACCTATAAGCAAACGTCATCCCGCCCGCTTCACCTCGTCATA